>Ga0208375_1001561_pt1 | contig 25135 bp, 25 predicted proteins | sample RifOxyD1_FD_184038 | JGI IMG/M metagenome (GOLD analysis project Ga0208375, IMG submission 184038) | Soil microbial communities from Rifle, Colorado - Rifle Oxygen_injection D1 (SPAdes) | ecosystem: Environmental > Terrestrial > Deep subsurface > Rock core/Sediment | place: Rifle, Colorado...
GATACAGAATAATCTATTCGCTTCCTCATCTATATACGCTTCATCTGATATCTGGGCAGGGAATACAGTCACAGCATCATACTTCACAGCGACATCTACTACAGCATCTATATTTCCATATGCTTCTACCACAGCCCTTACAGTCTCCAGTTCTGCCTTCTTCCCAGGTAATGGTATCTGGAATGCAGAGGGTAATGTAGGTATCGGCACCACATCCCCATATGCAAAACTATCTGTAGTCGGACCAGTAGTAGCAGAATACTTCCATGCTACATCTACTACTGCTACGTCTACATTTGCGGGAGGACTCGATGTTGGGAATGGGGGACTTGTCTATGATTATTATACTGGTATAACTTCTATAACTGGACTTCAGACTGGATCATTAAATTTTGAAACAAATGCTGGAATAGTTTCTTGGACAGATATACCACTAGATAGCAATGCTATAGATGGCACACCGGAAGCCTATACCGCTAATATCGGTGGTCTCCCAGTATTCACAGTATATGGAGAAGCAGATGGATCAGGTAATGCAAAGAATCTCCGTCTAGGTATCGGCACCACATCCCCATGGGCTACACTATCTGTAGCAGGTACTACTACTAGTGCTACAAGTTATGCATTTGCAGTATCAGATGTAGCAAGTACTACAAGATTTGTAATACAAGATGCAGGGAATGTCGGTATTGGTTCTACTACTCCATACGCTCTACTAGGAGTAGCAGGTATTGGAGTATTCGATGACTATGTCCGTTCATCATACTTTATATCTACTTCATCTACAGCATCTATATTCCCATATGCTTCTACTACTGGTATATCGATTTCATCTCTAACTTCTGGCCGAGTACCATTTGCAAGTACTGATGGCTTCCTCATAGACTCATCTGCATTCACATGGAACAATACTACAGCTAATCTAGGATTCACATATGGTTCAACTACAGCACTATCAGTATCCAGTGCAGCTTTCTTCCCAGGTAGTGGTATCTGGAATGCAGAAGGTAATGTCGGCATCGGCACTACCTCCCCATATGCAAAGCTATCTGTAGTCGGACCAGTAGTAGCAGAATACTTCCATGCTACATCTACTACTGCTACTTCTACTCTAGCTGGAGGACTAGTAGTGGATGGTATAGCAGATCTAGCATCATCTATTATTGGCCCAATGGTCTTTGACGCTGATGCAGGTCCAGTATCATGGATCAATATGCCACTCACAGTAGGGAGTGGAGCACAGAGCTTCAGTGCACAGATTGCGGGTACAGATATGCTTACAGTCTATGCAAATGGTGATGGTGCAGGAGGATTCTCATCTTATGGAATCGGTATTGGCAATAATGCACCAGCATATAGTCTAGATGTAACTGGTAATGGACATTTTACTTCATATGTTGACGCTTCATATTTCGTGGCAACATCTACTTCTATTGCATCTATATTCACATACGCAAGCACTACAATGCTAACAGCCACAACAGCTTCTACTACTAATCTATATATATCATCGTTAATTTCAGGTAGAGTGCCATATATAAGTACAGCAGGATTATTAGCAGACTCGTCAGCATTCACATGGAATAATGCTACAGCTAATCTAGGATTCACATATGGTTCAACTACAGCACTATCAGTATCCAGTGCAGCTTTCTTCCCAGGTAGTGGTATCTGGAATGCAGAAGGTAATGTCGGCATCGGCACCACCTCCCCATATGCAAAGCTATCTGTAGTCGGACCAGTAGTAGCAGAATACTTCCATGCTACATCTACTACTGCTACGTCTACATTCGAGGGAGGGTTTGTAGTAGGTAATGGTGCAATAGTATATGATTGGAATTCTGGTACAACATCTATTCCATATCTAGAATTAGGGAATCAGAGTTTTGCAGCTGATTCTGGTATAGTGAGCTGGATAGATCTGCCTATAACTTCTGGTTTGGAAAATGGAAATGTAAATAGTTATAGTGCCAATATCGGTGGTCTCCCAGTATTCACAGTATATGGAGAAGCAGATGGATCAGGTAATGCAAAGAATCTCCGTCTAGGTATCGGTACCACATCCCCATGGGCTACACTATCTGTAGCAGGTACTACTACTAGTGCTACAAGTTATGCATTTGCAGTATCAGATGTAGCAAGTACTACAAGATTTGTAATACAAGATGCAGGGAATGTCGGTATTGGTTCTACTACTCCATACGCTCTACTAGGAGTAGCAGGTATTGGAGTATTCGATGACTATGTCCGTTCATCATACTTTATATCTACTTCATCTACAGCATCTATATTCCCATATGCTTCTACTACTGGTATATCGATTTCATCTCTAACTTCTGGCCGAGTACCATTTGCAAGTACTGATGGCTTCCTCATAGACTCATCTGCATTCACATGGAACAATACTACAGCTAATCTAGGATTCACATATGGTTCAACTACAGCACTATCAGTATCCAGTGCAGCTTTCTTCCCAGGTAGTGGTATCTGGAATGCAGAAGGTAATGTCGGCATCGGCACTACCTCCCCATATGCAAAGCTATCTGTAGTCGGACCAGTAGTAGCAGAATACTTCCATGCTACATCTACTACTGCTACTTCTACTCTAGCTGGAGGACTAGTAGTGGATGGTATAGCAGATCTAGCATCATCTATTATTGGCCCAATGGTCTTTGACGCTGATGCAGGTCCAGTATCATGGATCAATATGCCACTCACAGTAGGGAGTGGAGCACAGAGCTTCAGTGCACAGATTGCGGGTACAGATATGCTTACAGTCTATGCAAATGGTGATGGTGCAGGAGGATTCTCATCTTATGGAATCGGTATTGGCAATAATGCACCAGCATATAGTCTAGATGTAACTGGTAATGGACATTTTACTTCATATGTTGACGCTTCATATTTCGTGGCAACATCTACTTCTATTGCATCTATATTCACATACGCAAGCACTACAATGCTAACAGCCACAACAGCTTCTACTACTAATCTATATATATCATCGTTAATTTCAGGTAGAGTGCCATATATAAGTACAGCAGGATTATTAGCAGACTCGTCAGCATTCACATGGAATAATGCTACAGCTAATCTAGGATTCACATATGGTTCAACTACAGCACTATCAGTATCCAGTGCAGCTTTCTTCCCAGGTAGTGGTATCTGGAATGCAGAAGGTAATGTCGGCATCGGCACCACCTCCCCATATGCAAAGCTATCTGTAGTCGGACCAGTAGTAGCAGAATACTTCCATGCTACATCTACTACTGCTACGTCTACATTCGAGGGAGGGTTTGTAGTAGGTAATGGTGCAATAGTATATGATTGGAATTCTGGTACAACATCTATTCCATATCTAGAATTAGGGAATCAGAGTTTTGCAGCTGATTCTGGTATAGTGAGCTGGATAGATCTGCCTATAACTTCTGGTTTGGAAAATGGAAATGTAAATAGTTATAGTGCCAATATCGGTGGTCTCCCAGTATTCACAGTATATGGAGAAGCAGATGGATCAGGTAATGCAAAGAATCTCCGTCTAGGTATCGGTACCACATCCCCATGGGCTACACTATCTGTAGCAGGTACTACTACTAGTGCTACAAGTTATGCATTTGCAGTATCAGATGTAGCTAGTACTACAAGATTTGTAATACAAGATGCAGGGAATGTTGGAGTAGGTTCCACCACCCCATGGGCACAATTATCTGTTAATCCAAACGGTATAACAGGACCAGCATTTGCAATCGGTTCTTCTACAGCTACAAACTTTATTGTTACGAATGGTGGGAATGTGGGAATAGGGATGGCGGATCCAGGGATTTATAAGTTGAATGTAAGTGGATCAATTTTTGTTGACGGTAGTATAGTTTCAAACTACTCTTTAATTACTAATTCTATTACTGCACAAAATTCATCAAATGATTTATATATAGATGCGGGAAGTGGTAGTAGTGATGTTGTAATTGGTTATTATGCTGGCGGTAGAACAACATTTACTTCAGAAGGTAATGTCGGTATCGGCACCACATCCCCATATGCAAAGCTATCTGTAGTCGGCCCAGTAGTAGCAGAATATTTCCATGCTACATCTACTACAGCAACCTCTACTTTTGCGGGGGGACTCAATGTAGGCAATGGCTCATTAGTTTATGACTTCTCAACTGGAATAACATCTATAGATTCATTGACAACAGGAAATTTGGAATTTGATACAGATGCCGGTATGGTCACATGGACAGATCTATTACTTGAAAGTGCTCCTGAAGGAACACCACAAGGTTACACTGCATCACTCAATGGTAGTACAACTATCATGGTCTATGGTCTCTCTGCTGGTAATGGAAATCTTATGAATGATTACCCTAGAATCTCTATCGGTAGTAGTACTCCACCATCATCGAAGCTTACAATATTCGGTAATGGTACTGGTACAGAAGGTACATTCGAAGTAGTCAATAGTGCTTCAAGTACATTATTCAAAATACTAAATAATGGTATATTCACAGCCTCAACTACAGATTCAAATAATGCAACATCTACAATTAATGGTAATCTATATGTAAATGGTACATTTCGTGCTACGAATTCCTATGCTGGTGACTTGATCTTTGCAAACAATTTCACCTTTACTGAGGCTCCGCTCAGTGCAAGCTCTACACAAGGACTATTATTGAGAAATCAAAAAAGTGAGGATGTAATGACTATTGATGAGAAAGGTAATATTTCCCTAGCTGGCGATGTATGTTATCAGGGTAATCAATGTTTCGGTAAAGATATAAATTCGCTTTCTGAATATGTCGATATTCTAGCTTCATCTACAGCAGAATTGCTATTCACATCGAGGAATAGTACAGAAGCATCATTGGGAGAATTGACAGCTTCAATGAAGAATACTAATCTAGCTATAGTAGGACTAAATGATAGAATAAATAATCTTTCTTCAACTACTATTGATCTTATAAATGAGAATACATTGAATCTATTCGCTTCAACAACAATATTGGATTCTATTGCCTCTACTACTGCTGATGCTATCGCTTCATCTACACCTATATTAAGTAAAATATTCAGTTCATTTATGGATTTCCTATCATCTGCTATGACTAGTATAAAGGGAATATTTGTAAAAGAATTGCATATAGAAGAGAAGCTCTGTGTAGATGATATATGTATAAATAAAGAGCAATTGAAGAGCTTGCTAATAAGCGCTGGTGGAATCAGTGCATCATCTACACCTACTAGCTCTACTACTACCACCCCATCTATCACTGATCCTGCTCCAGTTTCTATTCCTATAGTTTCTGATCCAGCTCCAGTATCTTCTCCAGCTACAACTACTCCTATATCAGATCCAATAGCTACATCTACTCCATCTGCTCCTACTATTCCAGCTTCTGAACCAACACCATCTCCTGAACCCGTACTCGCCCCTGAACTTGCACCAGATCCTATTACAGAAACACCAGTACCTACCACAACTTCTGATCCTGTACTTGAGCCAGCTCCAGTAGAACCAGCTCTAGCACCTGAAGAATCAATTCCTGAACCTGCACCAGCTCCCGCACCAGAACCTGCTCCTGCACCGGCACCTGAGTCTGCACCGACACCTTAACAGCATTTATCCCTAATTTGCCTTATTTAGGATAGTATGATGTCCTAATAGCACCCTGTTTAGGGTAAGTTATAAAGTTAAAAGTTATATGAAATATGGATATTATGTTACAATAAAATTATGAATAATATAGAGAATATAAAGTCAAAAGCCACAGAATTAGCTCATATATATAATCTAGATATGATTGTTCTTTTTGGTTCACGGGCTGATAATACAGCTAATAAATACAGTGATGTAGATATTGCATATATAAAAGATGAATCACTTTCTTTTGAAGATCAAATATCATTAGGTAATGCAATAGCTCCTCTTTTCGGTACTGAGGCAGTAGATGTTGTCTATCTCAATAAAACTTCACCCACATTTATGTATCAAATAATGAAAAAAGCTATGATTCTTTTCTCAAAAAATAAAGTGATATTTCCCAATTTTTATTCTTATGCAATAAAAAGACTACATGAAAATATGTTTTTGTATGATCTAAAGCTCAATCGTCTTCTTAAGGAATATAGTATCTAAAACATAATATAAAATATAATTTATGACAATTGAAAAAACATTTATTATCTCCAAAATTGAACGAATAAAAGAAAACTTGGATAGAATTCAAAGTAAACTGAAATTGTCTAATGAAGAGATTCTTCATTCCAATGATACTCTAGCAGTTCTAGAGCGTTATTTTCAGCTTATTGTTGATTATGCTATTGATATCAATCATCATTTTATTAAAGAAGGTGGATTCGGTATTCCGGATGATTTACAAAGTACTTTCACTACTCTCGGGGAACACGGTCTATTAACAGAAGATTTTTCAAATAGAATAAGTAAATCAGTAGGATTAAGAAATCGCATAGTACATCAATACGAAGATGTAAAGCCTGTTGCTTTTGTAGAAAATTTAAGAAAAAATATTGGAGATTATGATGAATATATAAGACTTATACTTTTAAATTTAAAATAAATAATAGAAAATAAAATAATAAAAAAACCATGTTAAAAAAATTCAAAAAATTTCAAGGATCACAAAAATACAAGAAATATATTCTCATTACAACTATTACAATAGCTTCATTCATAATATTCGCTAGTCCTATACGGATAATATGGAATAGTGTAGAAGCTGTAGTGCGCACGACTCTTATTTCCCAGACTGGTAGAACACTAATTGCAAATAATCCAAAGGGCTATCCCGGCTCTGGCTGGGTCAGGAATCTCACTGGTTCTGGTTCTACTGTATTAAATAAAGCAAATTGCGATGCAGTTGGTGTATCTGAATGGGCATGGTTCGAAGATGGTAATGGCGATGGAGATACTGTAGATCCAGAGGACGGTGTATGTATACAGACTGCCGCTACTACTGCTTCACTACTCTCATGGAACGGTGCAGAGCAGATAGCTACGACATCTATCACTGCACAGTCTGCTACAGCAGGTAGCGCCAATACAATAACTTTAGCAAGTGCTGGCTGGCTAGTGGATAAATATGCCAATATGGTAGTAAAAATAACTTCTGGAACAGCCTCGACCTGTTGGGGAGTGGTAAAGTCTAATACTTCAGACACTATCACTGTATATGGTTCATGGCTTTCCACCACCTATGCATCTAGCTGTGGCACTCCAGATGATACATCTGTTTTCTCTGTTCTGCGAGATGGATTCGCAGATTATGATAATAGCTGGATAGGAGACTGGACATGTACTGGGAATTTCCCTAGTGGAACTGTAGTATGGGGTTCATATCCTAGTGCTGGTGGACAGGCCGGCTCTGGAGCTATAGCGCATGCAAAGACTGATTGTTATGATGGTAAGAGAGACCTGCTTCCTAGGGAGATAGATAGAGCAGTGAGGAGTGGTACTGCTACAGGAGCAGATGCGACGACTATTACAGATTCTAGTCTAGTAATGGAGCAGAATGAATGGGTAGGGCAGAAGGTGCTCATCACTAGCGGTACTGGTTCTGGTGGCTATGGCAGAATAGAGAGCAATACAGCGACTGTAATAACAGTAGGTGAATGGACAGGAGGTACACCGGCTATAGGTTCAGTTTTCAAGATTATCTATCTCATACCTCATGCTAGTTATAATATTACTAGCGATGTAGACGGTGATGATAATGATGAACTAAGAGGTAATAATGGTCCCCTAGATCCGAAAGCTCTAGCAGAATGGAAAGGCACCCGTCTCCCTACTAGCTCAGACTTCTTCGGCTACTGTGGATACAAAGACGGAGGGGCAAATTATGAAACGACATACAATGCTACATCTAGTAATAAGTCTTTCGGAATTTATGGAGGGCAGGTTGGTAGAACAGATGAATTTATTGATCTAGGTAATTATGGTTCTTATGAGTGGCTCTCCGAGCAGTTCTACAACAACTATGCTAGGATTGCTGGCTATGTCGCCTGTTCTTACATCAATGTCAGTAGTGTTAATTCTGGTAACAGGTTTCGTGCTATCTTCCGTCCCTAGTTATCCCATATTTAATCATTTTTTTATTTAAATTATTTTATTATTTCGTATGGCTAGGTATGATCATTTACCACTATTCAAATCAGCATATATTCTGTGTCTAGAAATGTATAAAATAACTCATAATTTCAAGAAAGAATATAAATATACACTTGGCGAACATATAAAAAATAATTCACATGACATTATAGATCTAATTATTAAAATTAATTCCTTACAAAATATCAATAAATTAGAATATATAGATATTCTAATTATGAAAGTAGAAAAGCTCAGAATTTATTTGAGGATATCGTGTGACCTAAAGAATATTTCTCCAGAATTATTAGGTCTTATTTCAGAGAAATTTGAAGAAATGGGAAAACAGATTAATGGTTGGAAAAAATGGATCAATGACCAATGTAAGTAATGAAAACATGCTATTATGTAATAGCCAGAGTCTGTATTTGCTATGGCAATATAGAGTGTGCAAAAAGATAACAGCTTTTATCGCCGAAATATTTTTCAATTATTATTTCGGAATATATGAAACATAAATGTACGCACTTTCGGGTGAATTCATTTATAGATTATTCTTAGAATAAAAGCATAATTTCGTAGTGGCTCTCCGAGCAGAACAACAACAACAATGCTAGGATTGCTGGCAATAACGCCTGTTCTAACATCAATAACAATAATGTTAATAATGGTAACAGGTTTCGTGCTATCTTCCGTCCCTAGTTGTCTTTAAAAAAGGTATTTTACCCACTATTCTATAGGGAAAATACCTTTTTTAATTATGAAATGCGCTCCGTTTTCTGATTTTATAAGATATTTTTTCAATTCCTTGAAATGTTTTCTGTACAGTTTATCTTTTAGACAAATAGAATCTGCATATTTGAAATGTCCCCAATATGAGTTTATTACGGCTTGGGCTTTCTTTACTACTTTCTCAATTTCTTCAATATTAGAGGTATTGACCAGTATTTTATTGAAATAGTTTAATTTTGCACGAATGTTTTCGACAACCCTTTTTCTTGAAAGAGTATATTCTGGATATATTATATAGCCTAGAAAATTTATACCTTTTTTAGCTTGTTGAAGAATAGTCTTTTTTGGATGAAGCTCTATTTTTAATTTTTCATTAAGAAAAGTATTTAGTAATTTTATAATTTCATGAAGTCTATTTTTATCTTGATCAAGTATGACCATGTCATCCATATAGCGGAAATAGTATTTACATTTTAGAGTATGCTTTGCATATTGATCCAATTCATTCAAATAAACATTGGCGAAGAATTGTGAAGTATAATTACCTATTGGCAAACCCTTATTATCTGATACACCGAATAATGATTTATGAATAGGTACACTATGTAAAATCCTTTTATTTCCTTTAATAATATAATCCTTTTTTGGATCATGAAATATGATGAGCTTCATTATATATAATATATCAGGGTGTCTATCTTTATCTGAGAGAATTTCAAATAGAATATCTTTATCAATACTTGTGAAGAAACCACGAATATCAATATGCAGATACCATATATTTTTCTTACATATTATAATCTTCTTTATTTTCTTAATAGCTCTATGTGCTCCTTTCTTAGTTCTACAAGCATATGAATCATATATAAATATTTTCTCCCATTTTGGTTCTATATATGAAACGAGTAAATGATGAATAATCCTATCTTTGAAATCCGCCGCCCAAACCTCACGAAGTTTAGGGTCAGTAATAGGGAAACATGAAAATGGACCAGGTATATAAGTTTTTCCACAGAGTTCCTTACTCATCATCAATAGATTTTTCTCTAGATTTTTCTCAAATTCAAGTGCTGATAAAGAGTTACTTTTACCCTTTAGACATGATTTATAAGCAAAATAAAGATTTCTAAATAAAAACATTGTTCTAATTATATAGTTATCCACATACCATATATTTGATAGAATATGAGGTATCATATACCATAAATAATATGAAATTTAAGAATAAACATAAACTCTATAATATGGGGAGGTAAGGGGAAATAAAGAAATATGGTATAATGCTTTTATGAAAAGTGAAAAATTAACTGATAAACAAAAGCAAGAAATAATTTCCCTTATGCAATCTCGGGGAGCTATTATTGGCTACCTTTTTGGTTCATATGCTCGTGGTACAGCAGGGCCCCTGAGCGATATTGATGTGGGTGTGGCTTTTCCACATGATATGCCACAAGACATTCAGGAATCCCGTATTGAAGAGATACGAAATGGTCTAGAGAAAAAATTTGGAGGGAGAGATAAAGCTGATGTTATAAATGTACCAATAATAAAAAGTCCTTTACTACGCTATATCATCACACTTGGTGAAGGATCTGTATTATTTGCTAATGATGAAATGCTTCGCAATAGAATAGCAGATTATGCACGAAGAGATTATGAAGATACTAAACCATTACGAGCGATACAGCGCCAAGCATTACCATATTTATTTATATAATTTTAATATATGACTTTACTTCATGAAGAATTGATACAAGATAAACTTTTCCAACTCAAGACTCATACAGATTTTCTTCAGGATATTTTTCTAAAATATTCAGATAAAGATATTATAAATGAAACACATCTCTATTATTCATTGGAACATATGCTTCAGCTTTCAATTCAAATTATTTTAGATATTGGCGCCCACATTCTTGCAGAGGAATATCATGAGAATCCCCCATCATACGCAGAGGTTATTATAGCTCTTGGAGAACACGGGATTATAGAAGAGTCATTTTCTAAAGCACATGAAGAAATGGCTAAATTTAGAAATAAATTAGTTCATGGGTATGATACTATAGAAAAGAAAAAGGTTGTCGCATATGGTCGTATTGCCCCAGACATCTTCCGTATTTTTGGTAAGTCTTATGTTTCTTTTATTGAAAGTAAAAAACCAAAAATCTAAAAATTTTATAATAACTCCGCATCTACAACCGCGCGCTGTCGGCAAGCGAGGTGAAGCAACTATATAATTTATAAGCCAGATAAAGATTTCTAAATGAAAACATTATTCTAATTATATAGTTGTCCACATACCATATATTTGACAGAATATGAGGTATTATGATACCATAAAAAGTATGAAATTTAAGAGAAAACAAGATATAAAACATGAATTAGAGCCAAAAAGAGTCTTGGTCATTTATGGTCCTAGACGAGTTGGTAAAACAACTCTTCTTAATGAATATATAAAGACACAATCTGCTAAAAAGGTCTTTATTTCTACTGGTGACGATATCAATTTAAGAAACATATTTCAATCTGAAAAAAGAGATAGTATTCTTGAATTCGCTCGTCCACATGAAATTATTGCAATTGATGAGGCACAATTCATACCATCAATAGGCCTCGGAGCGAAAATGATGATTGATGCTTTTCCTGAGAAAAATATTATTTTAACTGGTTCATCATCACTTGATTTGTCTAATAAAATAGGTGAGCCATTGACTGGTCGTCACTTCACATTAACCCTCCTTCCTTTATCTCAAGGAGAGATAGAGATGAGTTCTGTTGAACTCAAGTGGAATTTGGAGAATTTCCTTATATATGGTTCGTATCCTGAAGTGTTAAATGAATTGGATATTGAAAAAAAGAAAAAAATATTAACAGAATTGTTTTCATCATATTTATTCAAGGATGCTCTCGCATTAGAAGCTGTTCGTTCCCCAGATATGCTATTAAATATTACTAAATGTCTTGCTTTTCAAGTTGGGAGTGAAGTATCTATAAATGAAATTGCTAAGACCTCAGGGACTGATGTTAAGACAGTAGCAAAATATCTGGATCTTCTTGAAAAAATGTTCATAATAAAGAAAGTCAGAGGTTTCAGTCGTAATCTGCGAAATGAAATATCGAAAAAAGCTAAATATTATTTTCTTGATAATGGAATAAGAAATGCTGTTATTTCGCAATTTAATCCTATTTCATTACGTAATGATATTGGTGCATTATGGGAGAATTTTATTTTTATGGAACTTATGAAAAAAAGTAATATAGATGGGACTTTAGATACTTATTATTTCTGGCGTACACATACAGGACAAGAAATAGATATTATAAAAGAATTAAACGGAGCTCTCACAGCTATAGAATGTAAATGGTCAGAAGGAAAGTCTTCTGCACCAAAAATTTTTTCAGAAAATTATCCTGAAGCTAAATTTGATATTATAAATAAGGAGAATTTTCTTGATTTTTTAATATAAATTAGACCCTAAGACCCTTATTTTAGGTACACTCATTTAGGGATGTATAGTAAACTATCTGTACTGGACAAAAAAGACCTATTCTGTCCAATACAACAAAAATAACATGCTTAAAGACATAGGTATTAGATCTTAAGACTTCTCTAGAGAAATGGATGTGGAAGATCGGTGTATAAAAATATATAATATAGTATATAATTAACCATTAAAATAGATTAATAATAAATAAACATAAACACCATGTCAAAAAAGATAAAATTCATAATAATTATAGTCATCATCGTAATAGGTATAGCATATTTTATAAATAAAAAAGAAGATGCTTTCCTACCAGCTGAATCCACATTATCTACTATTGCTACAACAACAGAGACATATAGTCATCCAACATTGAATTTCACTTTTGATTATCCTAGTTCATTCTCTGCATCATCATTCACTACAGAAGATGGAATGGAAAATATAGTGGTACAGGAAATATCTACAGGTAAAGGTTTCCAGATTAGTATCAGTCCTATAGACGAGGACATACCTGCTCTTACAGTAGAGAGGATAAGACAGGATCTACCTAATCTACTCATAGAATCTCCACAAGATGTTATACTAGGTGATGCAGGGAAAGGTGTGGCTTTTATTAGCAATGATTCTACATTTGACGGTAGGAGTAGGGAAGTATGGTTCGTATTCAATAGGAATCTATATCAAATACGCACATATATGAAATATGATGAAGTCCTAAGAGCCGTGCTTTCTAGCTGGAAATTCGATACTAGTGCTGTCAATGAGGGGGAATAGTTAGGAATGATAATTATCCTGTACAATAATGTACAAGATATAATGACATGGAAAAAATAGAAATAATGAAAAGAGAAATAAAAATTATAAAAAAATTTCTTGAATGGATAGGATTTAAAAAGAAAATCCACTATTCTAATCATACACCACCCTTTTTTAAGGAGGGTGAGATTTGGTGGTGTCATACAGGGGAAAATATTGGTATAGAGGTAAATGGTAAAGGAGAACAATTTACTAGACCTATTTTTATTTTCAAAAAGTATGATAAATACTCTTTTCTAGGATTACCACTTACCACAAAAGTCAAATTAGGTTCATGGTATGTCTCTGTTATTTTTAGTGGTAAAAATCAGACTATAGTTTTATCACAAGGTAGAGTTTTTGATTATAGAAGATTTAAAGAAAAGATGGGAGAGTTAGAAGAACATGAAACTAAAAAAGTATTAGAATCATATGCTAAATTACATATTACATTTCTTAAAAATAGACCTCTCGACCTTACAGACGAGAGTCGTGGGTAAACCCCAAATATAGCTATATGATATCAAACACATACAATCTGTCAAGTAAATGTAGAAAAATGGGGATAACAGCTGTTTTGTTTTTAGTTATCTTTTTTATAGGATTATTCGCCTTTTCCCCCACTGCCCTTGCCGGCACTATTATCGGTGTATCGCCAAATGTTATGTCTCTTAGTAATGGCTTGGTGGGCTACTGGACTTTCAATAATCAAGATATCCGTAATGGTGTAATACTAGATAAAAGTGGAAATGGTAATAATGGCAACCTTATGAATATTTCTACTTCTACTTTCTATGTGCCGGGTAAGATCGGGCAAGCGGGGAGGTTTGATGGGACTAATGATGTTGTTAACCTAGGTTCAGCCAAACTTGGAAGCGCAACTAACGGTATTACTACATCTTTTTGGGTGTATGTGTCTAATTCAGATTTTGATGAAACTGTAAAAATTATTCTTGCTGATAATTCAGGAAGTCCAAATATGGAAAATGGTTTTTTTATCGCTCTTGATGATCGAGGTTCAGGTAATCCTACTAACGGAATTAATGTTGCATTTGATACACAGACTGATTTGATTAGACATGAATTTGCAAGTAATATTATTAGTTCTACTCCAACTTGGTATTATATTGTAGCCATGTATGATCCGAGTGTAAGTGAAATTAATGTTTATATAAATGGAAATCAAATCTCAACAACAGTTAATACTTCAGGTTCAGGAAATTATATTCCTGATACAGATGAAAATCTTTTTATAGGAGCAGCAAATGATTCTTCTGCTTTCTTTAAGGGTATTCTCGATGATGTCCGCATCTACAACCGCGCGCTGTCTGCTTCAGAAGTGAAGCAACTCTATATGCAAAGCACAGGTACTAAACTCCAAGAACCACAAACATTAAGACCAAATGTAAATTCATTAGACTCAGGCCTAGTGGGCTACTGGACCTTCAATAATCAAGATATTCGTAATGGGGTAATACTAGATAAAAGTGGCAATGGTAATCATGGTAATGCTATCAATATCGCTACTTCTACTTTCTATACTCAAGGTAAGTTGGGGCAGGGGGGGAAGTTTGATGGGGGGGATGATTATGTGGATGTTACATATAATTCAATTTTTGATTTTTCAAGTAGTAATTTTACAATTTTAGCATGGGTTAAAGTCACTAAGGATGGAGGTGAAATATGGAGTTCTGGAAATGTATTTAGTAATGTTGAATTTGGAATAAATCAAGGGTCAACAGGTGGAATAAATATAGGAAAATTATCCTTATATACAGGAAATGAATATCAATCAGGGAATACTAATATTATTGATAACAAATGGCATCATGTTGCAGTTACTAAAATTTCAAGCTCCCAAGCGATTTTCTACCTTGATGGAATTTCTGATGGTACAGTAACTTACACAAATACAACTTGGGATAATGGGACTCACACACGAAAGATTGGTTCACGTGCAGGGACAAGCCTATATTTTGCAAATTCTCTCGACGACGTCCGCATCTACAATCGTGCGCTATCAGCAGCAGAAGTAAAACAGTTATACATGCAAAGCGCAGGCACTAAACTTCAAGAAACACAAACCTTAAGACCCAATGTTAATTCATTAGACTCCGGCTTAGTCGGCTACTGGACATTCAATAATCAAGATATACGTAATGGGGTAATATTAGATAAAAGTGGAAATGGAAATAATGGGAATGCTATGAATATCGCTACTTCTACTTTCTATACTCAAGGAAAAATGGGGCAAGGGGCGAAGTTTGATGGGGGGGATGATCGAGTCTCTACATCCGCTCAATTACCATTAACTGGAGCTTATACTTTTTCTTCATGGATTAAAGTTGATGTTATAAGTAGTAGTCATATTTTATTCTCTCAAGATATTGATAATACTCATGATGTGGGAGTGTTTTATTCAGTTTCAAATAACGGATTTAGTTATGAAAATGAACATAATACAACAGATTCAATGACAGGTTGGACCTATATACTTGATAAAAAATGGCACCATGTTGTTTTGGTTGAGCCATATACGGGAGATGTTGATGGAGCATCTTTATATATTGACGGAGTAATCATAACATCACAATGGGGCGGTCAGAATTTTTCTCCAGGTCAGAGTAATTTACATCTTGGAAGTAGGATAGGTGGGGGATTAGAATGGAACGGCTCCCTCGATGATGTCCGCATCTACAACCGCGCGCTATCGGCAACAGAAGTACGGCAGTTGTATAATATGGGGAGGTAGTATGAAGGTGAATAGTATGTTATAATATTTTTATGTCAATAGAATTTGAAACAATTAAACAAAAAATAGCTCAAAATAAAGAGTATTTATATAAAACCTATGGAGTAGAAGAAATAGGAGTTTTTGGTTCATTCGCTCGAGGAGATAATAATGAGAATAGTGATATTGATATTTCTATCGTTCTAAACCGTAAAGTTCGTGTCGGACTTTTCGCATTCGCACGAATGAAATTTTATCTCGAAGATCTATTAGGTCACAAAGTAGACCTTGTCATCAAAAGCGGAATAAAACCTCTTATTAAAGATAGAATATTAAGTCAATTAGTCATTATATGAGTGAAAAACGAGAAATAAAATTATTTATTCAAGATGTCTTTGATTGCATTGAGAAGATCAATGTATATGTTTCTGGTATGAAGAGCGAAAAAGGATTGAAAGATAATAAACAGGCCTATGACGCGGTAATGATGAATTTTATTATTATAGGTGAAGCTGTTAAAAATATTTATGAAGAAGTTCGTGAAAATCATCCCAATGTAAAGTGGCAGCAAATTATGGCGATGAGGAATCTTATAGTGCATGAATATTGGGGAGTTAATGAAGGGGTCATATGGGAGGCTATAGAAGATGATTTGCCAGAATTAAAAGTGATAGTTGCGAAGATAAAAAATAGTTTATCATAGGTCATCTCGACGACATCCGCATCTACAACCGCTGAAAGCGAGCAGTGGTCGTATGACCGCAACCGCGTGCTATCGGTATCAGAAGTAAGACAGTTATATAATCTAGGGAGGTAGGGGGAAATATGTTATAATATACCTATGAGAAATCACTGGTCAGTCAATACAAAAGAGCTAGAAAAAACCCCAGAAAACCTAGCTATATGGAAGCTAGAACAATGGATTAATTGGGGTATTGGAGAAAATAAGATAAAGAAATCTGATCTAATTAAATATTGGAAAAAACTTGATATTGATGAATGGAAAAGAAAAGCACTCTATTTAACATTATTCTAAAATAAATATTGCATGTCTTCTATACTTTCAGAGAATCAAATAAATATCCTCACTCTTTTGAGCAGAGAAAAACTAATTTCTGATTCTTTTTATCTTTCAGGTGGTACTGCTCTTGCAGAGTTTTATTTGCAACACCGTCTTTCTGAAGATTTAGATTTTTTTTCAGAAAATGAATTTGATCCAATGTTTATAACCTCTACTTTCAAGAAAATACAAGATAAAGCTGGTATTGTTAAAGTGAATTATGAACAAAGTTTTAATCGCAATCTATTTTTCTTAGAAATCAAGAATGATAGCATAAAAACTGAATTTACTTATTTTCCATTTACTAGAATAGAATCAAAGAAAAGATTTGGTGATCTATACATAGATAGTCTGATCGATATTGCTGTCAATAAGATTTTCACTATATATCAGAAACCTCGTTCTAGAGATTTCATTGATTTATATTTTATATTAATGAAAGAAAAGACATGGAGTATAGATATGCTTATTGAGAAAGCCCAAGTTAAATTTGATAATTATATGAATCTACTTCAATTGAGTAGTCAATTTATAAAATCTGAGGTTCTGAAAGACTATCCGAATATGATAAATAAAATAGATGAAAAAGAATGGCAGAGTTTCTTTATTAAAGAAGCAAAACGACTAACTGAATTAAAATTGGAATAGTACTGTAATTATGTCTTTATGTTATAATTCAGCTATGAAATCTAAAAAGATTATCTTATTATCTTCTTTTTTCTTATTTTTCCCCATTTTCTTTTTCAGTTTTTTCTCCTTCCCCCACACTACCTCTGCTTCCAAGATCAGTGTTTCTCCCAATCTTCTTTCTTTGAATAATGGCCTAGTCGGTTATTGGACTTTCGATGGGAAGGATATGGCAAATGGTGTGGCACTTGATAAGAGTGGAAATGGCAATAATGGCAATCTTATGAATATCTCTACCTCTACTTTCTATGCGCCGGGGAAGATCGGTCAGGCGGGGAAATTTGATGGGGGGGATGATTATGTGAATACCACAAATACATTATCTGCTTCTGGTCAATATAGTGTATCATTCTGGGCAAAGAAAAATGGAGCTGGTGTTAGTGATCCAAGAGCAATAATGATATCACAACATGATACATATATAGATACTTGTTATAATAACCAAGTCTTATTTAGTGTAAATACTACTGTAGGTGGTCAAGAACTTGTGCAAGGAGGTACTTGTGCGTCAACAGGTATATGGACATATTATACAGGGACTTATAATGGAAGTGTTGCACTTTTGTATGTGAATGGATTACAGGTTGGTACACTAGATAAGACTGGTAATGTTGCTTCTAGTTATTTAACTATGGGAACCTATAGTTCTGGTTCTGGTTTTTTCTTCAACGGCTCCCTCGACGACATCCGCATCTACAATCGCGCGCTATCCCAAAGCGAGATCACCCAACTCTACAATATCGGCTCCGCTACCAAGCAAGCATCATCCCCCAAGGTCGGCCCAACCTCCTGTACTACAGGACTGTCTTGTGGTCTTGTCGGTTATTGGACTTTTGATGGGAAGGATATGACAAATGGTGTGGCACTTGATAAGAGTGGAAATGGTAATAATGGCAACCTTATGAATATTTCTACTTCTACTTTCTATGTGCCAGGTAAAATCGGTCAGGCGGGGAAGTTTGATGGGGGGGATGATTATGTGAATACAGCCAAAGCCCTCTCCACTTTTATGAGCAATTCAGATGGAACAATGACCGCATGGGCATATCCAACTATATCAAATGTTTCGGTATGTACTGGTAGTGAGGCAGGAGGAATAGTTGATGACGGCACGAGTGGTTATATCGCTTTTGGATTAGCAACTCATAGCGGAGGCAATTCTTGGTGTGGTTCATTATATGACGGAACATTCAAGATTTTATTTTATGACAGCGTAAAATTAAATACTTGGTATCATCTCGTATGGATGCATACCGGAGGAACTTTGTATTTATATGTTAATGGATCCTTATCTGGGTCAATAGCGGCAGGAAACATTGTCTCGTTGACTGGTATTGTTAATATCGGGAGAGGATATTCAACCAATAGATTTTTTCAGGGCTCCCTTGACGACGTCCGCATCTACAACCGCGCGCTGTCGGCACAGGAGGTAAGGCAATTATATAATATGGGGAGGTAGAAGAAGTTATAAAGTTGAAAGTTATAAAGTAAAAAGTTATAAAGTAAAAAGTTATTTTATTAACTTGATTTTGTATGCATCTAGAAAATAGTATAGAATGGTGCATATGAAAAAAGATTTTGATGGTTAGAATATACAGAAGAAAAATATCAATGAACAGATTGCTGTTCCATTTTGGCATGAGCGTGAACTCTGGTGGTGTACACTCGGTATGAACATTGGTTTTGAACAAGATGGATCAGATATTGAATATCGTAGACCAGTTATTATCCTAAAAGGCTTAAGTAAACAAACATGTTTAATTATTCCATTAACTACATCCACCAATAAACATCGTCTCCGTCCAGCTATTGGTCTAGTTGAAGATAAAGAAGCATGTGCTTTATTATCTCAAATGAAGGTTATTGATACAAAAAGACTAGTTAAGAAAATAGGGAATCTGGATAAGAAAACTTTTGAAGATATAAGAAAAACTGTTAAAGACATGCTCTAACAGTTTTTCTACTTTTTGCCTCTTGCGAGGCGAGGCCGAAGCCACTTGTAATCTTGATGATATCAAATATATAAACATTGTCAAATTTTTGTACTACCAGTTCGCATCTACAACCGTACCCTATCAGCAAGCGAGGTGAAGCAGTTATATAATATGGGTAGGTAATCACTTGATTCAATTCAATTAAATATGATAATATAGAGTTATGAATAAGACTATAGAAAACATAGCTATTATCACCAGACCAGTATTTAAAAAATACCAGATAAAATCAGCAGGGTTATTTGGTTCATATGCTCGTGGAGATGCGAGACCAGATAGTGATATTGATATTCTAATATCATTTGGAGAGAAGACCTTATCATTATGGGATATGATTGGTTTTAGAGATGAAGTATCAGAAATATTACAGAAGCCAGTAGATATAGTTTCAGATAAATCAATTGTTCCATATTTCCGTGATTATATATATCGTGATTTAAAATCAATTTATGAATAAAGATAATACTGCATATTTAAAATTAATTTTGGATGCATGCTTAAAGATAAGATCGTATACTGTTGGTATGACAAAACAAGATTTTTTATCTGATAATAAGACACAAAGTGCTGTGATTATGCAGATACAGATTATCGGTGAGCTTGCAAAGAAAGTGCCAGATAATATGAGAGAATCAATTTCACTACCATGGAAACAGATAGCTGGAATGAGAGATTTTATTGCTCATGATTATTTTAATCTTGATCTAGAGAGTGCATGGCAAACTGTTGAAGTTAGTGTACCAGAAGCAGAAGATAGGATTAGGAAATATTTAGAACTACAAAATAAGTAATATTCCCTCGACGATGTTCACATCTATAACCGCGCGCTATCGGCAACAGAAGTAAGGCAGTTATATAATATAGGGAGGTAGGGGGAATATTGCTATTTTTAATTAAATATCATATTATATTGAATATGAGTATACGCAAAAATAATAATCAATATTTCACAGCTTTTTTTGAGAAAAATGAACTTAATGGTTATACAGTAACCGTGCCTTCTTTACCTGGACTTGTAACAGAAGGAAGAACACTTGAAGAAGCTACTAGAATGGTACGTGATGCTATAAAATGTTATATAGCAGGATTGAAGAAAGCTAAAGAAATATTTTCTCCAGAGAGTGAAGTAGGAAGTTTCAGAATTGCTGTATCAGTTTAATTTTTTTGATTTCTAAATATGCCGAAATTACCAGTCCTAACTCCACGTAAACTTCTTAAAATTTTACTAAAATTAGGATTCTATAATCATTATCAATCAGGTAGTCATATAAACCTTCGTCATATTGAAAAACGTCATTTACATATTGTAGTTCCTATTCATTCAAGAGATATTGCTCCTAAGACTTTAAAATCTATTCTTACTCAGGCAGAAATTTCAGTAAAAGATCTAATTGATATGCTGTAAAGCACTTCCCTTGACGACATCCGCATCTATAACCGCGCACTATCGGCAAGCGAGGTGAAGCAGTTATATAATGTGGGGAGATAGAAGAAGTTATAAAGTTGAAAGTTATATGAAATGTGGATATTATGTTACAATATTATTATGTCAATAGAATTTGAAACAATTAAACAAAAAATAGCTCAAAATAAAGAGTATTTATATAAAACCTATGGAGTAGAGGAAATAGGAGTTTTTGGTTCATTCGCTCGAGGGGATAATGATGAAAATAGTGATATTGATATTGCAATTGAAATAAATCACGACAAAGCAGTTGTGGGGTTTTTCGAATTCGGAAGAATGGAACGGTTTTTAGAAGACTTACTTGGAAGGAAAATAGATCTAGTTACAAAGAGATCAATTAAACCATATATCAGAGAGAGAATTTTATCTCAAATGATAATGATATGAAAGAAAAAAGAGATATACAGTTGTATATTTTGGATATGCTTCAAGCTATAGATGAAGTAAATGAATTTGTCACTGATATTCCAAATGCTGAAGCATTAGTAAATAATAAAGAAAAATACAAAGCAGTATTGATGAATTTTATTATTCTTGGTGAGGCCTCAAGAAATATATATGAGGAAGTCAGGAAAAATCATCCTGAGGTTGAATGGAAGGATGTTATGAATATGCGAAATAAACTTGTACATGAATATTTCGGAGTTGATAACACTGTTGTCTGGGATGCGATAAAAAAGAATTTACCAGAATTAAAGGAAATCCTTGTAAAAATTAAAAGTAATTTACATTAAATATTGGAGTTATACAATCTGTGGAAATAGTATATAGATATAGATAATGCCTATGCTATAATTAGCAATAAATTGAATATAGAGAAATGAAAATAGATAAGAATAATTCATTGAAAGCTTTTACCCTTATAGAATTACTTGTGGTTATATCTATTATCGGTATGCTATCATCTGTAGTCCTTGCCACTCTAAATGGTGCAAGGGATAAGGGAAGTATAGCTGCTGGACAGACATTCGATAGGCATACATATGTGGCTTGGTATGAAAGCGCTGTTCTAGCTTGGGACTTCAATGACAATACTAATCTTGTAGTACAGGATCAAATGGGTAATGGTAATAATATAACAATAACTAATCTTTCATCTATAAATAATACAAAAAATCCTTTTAAAGATGGTTATACTTTTAATGTAAATACCGCAAATACTTGGACAGCTACTATGGGATCAAATGTTAATAATCCACCCCCATCTACGGGAGATTACTCTATTTCTTTTTGGTTGTATAAGACAGGTGGTATTGATGATATAGAATTAATTTCAAATTCATATGTTTTTACTACTGATGGTAAATGGAAGTTTAATTTACAAGATGAAGGCAAACTTACATTTACTGTCAGATTATCTTCTGCAAAATATGTTCAGACTTCATTAAAATTAGACCAATGGTATCATGTTATGGGGGTATGTAATGGTAATAAGATTATTTTATATGTAAATGGTAAAACAGTTACCAATTCTAATTTATTAGGCGGAACTTGTCCATATCGAGCTGATCCTATAAGGATGACTGGTACTCCTGCTTTAGCATCATCATATTACATCGACAATGTCCGTATCTATAAAACCGCCTTTACTGTCGCCATGGCAGAAGAACTATATTTAGCAGAAAAGGAAAAGTTTGATAATTTAGCTATGGAGATGAGATGAATATGATATAAATATTATGGTATAATCAGGTAATGGAGAATAATTTTATTTTAAAATATTTTATACAATCTAGTATTGTCTTAATAGTAATGCTCCTATTACCCTCCATCGCCCTTTCTGCTAGTGGTATAAACTCCTCCCTCCCTGGTCCCAATAATCTAGATCAGGGTCTCGTCGGCTGGTGGACATTCGATGGGCCGGATATGATACAGAATGTAAAAGATAAAAGTGGGAATGGTAATCATGGTGCCATGTCAGGGTTCACTTCTACATCTAGCGCGGTGGTTGCGGGTAAGGTGGGGCAGGCATTGAAGTTTGATGGGGGGGATGATTATGTTGATGCTGGGAATATTGACGCGCTTGAAAGTGGAGATATGAGTTTTTCTGTTTGGATTAAGCGAGATGCGCTCACTGGTCTTGTTTGGATTATGCAACAGTGGGACCCTTCAGTTGGGCCAGCATTCTACACTAGCAATAGTGGAGCACTAGAATTTCAAATTGGTTCCGATGACTTGCTTGTAAACAATGTTATTACCGCTAGAGAGTGGGCACATTTCGTCGTTACTGTTCAAGGTACAACTTATACCATGTACAAAAATAGTATTCAGATCGGACAGGCCACAGGCAAAACTAGAGTGGAGAGTTCACCTACTGGGCGTTTTACTATCGGTGGTCCCAATGAAGGGAGTGTCGGCTATTTCAACGGCTCCCTCGACGATGTCCGTATCTACAACCGCGCGCTATCTCAACAAGAAATCACTGAGCTCTATAATACCACCAAAGGCAGCAAGATAAACACCCCATCAAGTTTCGATAATATAAATAATAATCTAGCAGCGCATTGGACCTTCGACGGAGCCAATCTCACACAGAATGTCAGAGACACCAGTGGCAATGGCAAGCATGGATATCTAGTATATTTTGGCGCTACCTCTACAGCAGTGAAGCAGGGAAAGGTCGGACAGGCACTTGCCTTCGATGGTAACCTCACTTCTATATCATTACCTTCTAATCCCATAACAACAGTCAGTAATCCAAGTTCATCCTGTGCATGGGCATATAATAAAGATCTGACAGTTTCTCCTGCAGGATGGAATCAGACATTCTTGAATTTCTATATTGATGCTAGTAATGGTATACGTATGGGGAGTATAGTAAATGATGGTAAATTATTTGTCTCTTATCGTTCTGGAGCAACAGCGAAAGGTTCCCAGTCTAGTTCTGCAGTATTTAGCAATAATACATGGGTACATATTTGTTATGTTTTTGATGGTAATAATGTGGATCTATATAAAGATGGACTTTCTATTGCAACAAGTACAAATACAGACTCTCCTGGTGGAGCTTCTGTACTCGGTGCGCGTGATGATCAAGGTAATGGGAATTGGTATGGATATCTAGATGATATAAGAGTATATAATAGGGCTCTGTCTGCCACTGAAATAAAGAAAGTCTATGATAGTAGTAAATCAGGTAAACAAAATATCTCTCTTCCTGGCCCCAATAATCTCAATCAAGGTCTTGTCGGCTGGTGGACATTCGATGGGCCGGATATGATAAGTAATGTAAAAGATAAAAGTGGTAATGGTAATCATGGTTCTATGATCGGTTTCACTTCTACATCTACGGCAGTTACGGCGGGGAAAATGGGGCAAGCTTTGAAGTTTGATGGGGTGAATGATAGATTAAATATGGGTGTTGTAGCAGATATAGATGCTGTTTCTGTTATGTCTGTTAGTCAATGGGTTAAAGTAAATAAAAATACAACATATGTTTTTTCTGGTAAATTTTCAAGTGGTTCGGCAGGATGGGATCTTCAGACTGAAACCACAACAGGAGCAGTGAGAATTGTTCTTTACCCGACTCCAAATCATGCCACTACTCCATCGAATGTTATAAGACCAGGTGTATGGCACCATGTTGTTATGGTTTATAATGGCTTTGGTGCTAATAATGAAGAGAAAATTCATATTTATATTGATGGTATAAATCAGTCTCTTACATATAATGGAGAAATACGTACATCATTGACTAGTACTGCTGCATCATTAATGTTTGGTGGTTGGTCTGGTGGTAATTCATATTTTCATGGTATGATGGATGATTCCCGCATCTACAACCGCGCGCTATCGGCCACAGAAGTACAGCAGTTATATAATATGGGGAGGTAGGGGAATACCTGTTGATTACTTTATCCCCATACTATGCTAGAATATATGGTATATAAAATATAATAAATTATTAATTAAAAAAAATAATATGAATTTACAAAATCAAAAAGCAAAAAGTTTTCTTTCAATATTGAAGATATTAGAATTCTTCTATCTTGCAGTATCAGTAGTAATAGTCTTCGGTAAGAGTATACCAGCAGAATTGCTAGTAATCTGGCTCAATCAATGGGTATTGGCATCATATT
>Ga0208375_1001562_pt1 | contig 25118 bp, 25 predicted proteins | sample RifOxyD1_FD_184038 | JGI IMG/M metagenome (GOLD analysis project Ga0208375, IMG submission 184038) | Soil microbial communities from Rifle, Colorado - Rifle Oxygen_injection D1 (SPAdes) | ecosystem: Environmental > Terrestrial > Deep subsurface > Rock core/Sediment | place: Rifle, Colorado...
AAAAGAGCCTTTTTTAAAGGCTCGCGAAAATAAACCTTTAAAAGAGCCTTTAAAAGAGCCTTTAAAAGAGCCTTTAAAAAAGGCTCGCGAAAATAAACCTTTAAAAGAGCCTTTAAAAGAGCCTTTTTTAAAGGCTCGCGAAAATGAACCTTTAAAACTCTCTTAAAAAATAAATTTTTTTTATCTGAAAGAAATATGATCAGAATGATAACAAAAGATTTTAATATTGGTTTAGAAGGAAATTTTTTTCTGACTCCAGAAAGTAATATTGAAGATTTAAATTTGATTAAATTTATTGAATTACTTTCAACTAAAACAAATTTTGAAATTGATAATTTTAAAATATTTAAAACAAATACAAAAAAAAAAGAATTTAAAAATCAAGTATTAATTACAATTTTTAATAAATTATCCGATGAAAATGAACATTATCAATTTAAATTTTTTAAAAATTTTTCATTTCAATTATCCGGACTTTCATCTATTGAAATCGGAGAAAAAATAATTAGTCTTATAATTAAATTTATTAATTCATTTAAGGAATTAAATTTTAAATTAGAAGAAAAATATAATTTTAAAGTAAATATGTTTAACAAAACTTTATCTATTAATTTTAAAATAGATACATATCAATTTTATAATTTTCTAATAATGAAAAAAAAAATAAGCAATTTAGAATGTTTTTATGGCAGTTCATTTACTTCTGGATTATTTTTATATATTTTATATGATGCATCAAAAATTAAAGATAAAATTTCACTTTCAAAAGAAAAAGGAATTAAAGATGAAATTCAGTTATCAATTCAATTTCAGAGAAAAGGAACAATAATAATTTTTGGAACATTTATTCCTGAAATTCAAAAAGAAATTTTAAATTATATTATTGATTTAATAAATGATTATATAAAAGATTGTTTCAATATTTAAAGACTAACCTTTTTTAAAGGTCATATTATACTTGAGGAATATTAAAAGTTATTATTCCATCATTATCATCAAATAAAAATCTAACAGAAAATAAAATTCCATCATCTATTTTTTTTAAACATAACCAAACAGAACGAGAAATAGAACAAATTCCTTTATAAAAATTAATATCTTTTAAATTTAATCTGTATTGAACTGCTCCATCTTCATTTAAATTAAATTTACTAAAATCTTTTTTAATATAACATTGTGTTTCTGAATCTTTTAATGAAAGATTTAAAATATATTTATTATTTGATTCTGTTGAAAAAGTAAAAAGTTCATCAGAAAAATAAAGAGAAATTATGGTTTCTTTTAATGATTTATATGTTCCTTCAAATACTCTTAAAAATGCATTGATAGTCATTAAAAATATAATGTCAAATGTATCTTTCATTTTTAATTCATTATTTTCTGGAGCAAATGGTTCTCCAATTGATTGAATATTTATTGAACATTGACCAATAAACCCTTCAGAATAATCAACATGCATATATAATTTATTTTTATCTTCTTTATTAATCCAAAGTTTTAAACGCGAACTTTTTGTTATTTGAGGAATTATACAATTTATAATATCAGTTGAATTAACAACAAATCTATAAATTTTATTTTTATTAGAATTTATAGTTGATATTTCATCGTTAATTTCTGTTGGATCAAACCAATAAGCAGGAAATGAAGATGCTAATAAACGACAAATAGTATATGTTTTAACAACTAGTTTTTCATTTGTTTGATCAAATTCATCAATTGAACTATCGAGATTTTTTGATTTTTTTTTATTAGATTTTGATTTTTTTTTTTCAAATGTTTTATTATCTATACTTTCAAGAATAAAATCAAGATAAAACTCACTAATATAAATTGAAATTTGAGTTTTAATTGATGAAAGATTTGATAAAATTTTATTAAATTTTTGAGTCTTATCAGTCCAAATATAAAATAATAATTGTTTAATACTTTTTTGGTCTTCATCTTTAATTGTATCAAAATCTAAATTACAAGATTTTCCAATTAAATCAATTTTGTCTAAATCATAAATATTTTTACCAATCAAACTTTTTTTAATATTTTTTTTTCCTGACATTTTAAAGAATAAAATTTTTGTATTTAAATTTCTTACAAAAAATTATTTTTTTTTATTAAAAAAATAAATGTTAATTATCGAATTGCCGAAATCTTCCTCTTTTCATCTTGAAGATGAAAAAGAAGATAATTCAAAAGAAGAAAATTTTCAGAATAATATTTTTAGTGGAAAAATATTTTTAAAATTAATTATTATAAGTATAACTATCATATCATATATTTTTATTTATTTAAAAACAACATTCCTATCAAAAAATAAAAAACTTATATTGGGAATTTTAATTCTTATATTTGATTTAATAATACTTTCTCTTTGAAGATTCAATAATATTTTTTATCATCTAAAAGTTTAATCCAGTTTGGAATAATAAATTTACATTTTTTTTTCTGATAAAAAAATCCTTCAATTTGTAATAAAGAATCACATTCATCAAAACTGGCATTAATATTATATTTTTCATTACAAATTTTTTTTGATAATTTTTTTCTGCCTAAATATGTTAATTTTGGTTTATCAGAAATAATATAATTTTTTAATTTTAATTTTGATGAAATTTCAATTATTTGATAAGTATATAATTCATTTATAATAGATAAATATGTAAATAAAATTGCCTCAATATTACTTGATTTTCTATTAGTTGCTAATTGTTTTTCAATTAAAATTAATGTAATGGGTTTTAAATTTATTTCTGAAATAATTTTTTTCATAGCAAATAAAATTTCATCATTAGATAATGTTTTTTTTGATTTAGGTTGTTTTTTATCTAAAAAAACAATATCAAATAATGAAATACATTTAGTTAATAAAATTTTATCATTATTTGCTAAACAAAAAGCAAAATTTTTTTCTCCTATATCAAAAGATAAAATCATAATTAAATTAAATTTTATTTATTAATAAAAAAAACTAAATAAAAATGAGTGAATCAGAAAATGAAGAAAATCAAAATAATAAAATTTTTGATGAAGAATCAACTGTAGATAATTTTAATGAAAATTTAAATTTTATATCTGAATTTAATTCATTCAACGAAGATGATGACAAATTGGATCGTTATTATAATGAAGATGATACTGAAAATATTAAACAAATTTTAAATAAATCTGAAATAAATGAAATTGATAATGAAGGTTCAGATGAATTTTATTTAGAAAATAATAATATACCATTAATTAATAATGAAAGTAATAATTATCCTGAAATAGATAATGTTAGTTTAAAATTAACTGATTCATTAAGCAATACTATTCCTAATGAAAGAAAAAATGATATTATTAGAGAATCATTAACTAATAATTATATTCAACCATTACAACCAACACAATTACAACAACCAACACAATTACAACAACCAACACAATTACAACAACCAACACAATTACAACAACCAACACAATTACAACAACCAACACAATTACAACAACCAACACAATCATACAGAAATCAATCTTATCAAAATTATTCTAACCAGCAACCATATGATCCATTTTTTGAAAGTCCTCAAGGAATGATCGATTATCCTCCAAATAATAATAATACAAATAAAATAGAAAAATTAGAATTTAAAAATCGTGATCAAAAATTATATATTTCTGAATATGAAATTGGAAACAGAGAAAAAATTAATGATTTAAAATATGAATTATTAGAAGAATATATGGATTATATTGAAACTGATAAAGAACATTATACATTTAAAAATGATGGAATTGATAAAACTTTAAGCCCTCAATCTCCATTAGGTCAATTACAAAAAGCAATTATTCAAATTAGATCAAAATTAGATAAAACAATATGGGTTGATATGATGATGTTAATTATTCAAATAATTTCAAATTTTCTTGAAAAATTTATTGATTGGATCCAAATTCCAAGTATTTCATTAAAAGGTTGGGGAGAAGAAATAAATAAAACAGGTTTTAAAGAAAGACTTAAACCTATTCTTTTAAAAATTTATAGAAGCAGAAAATCATATTCAGAATCAATAGGGAATCCATGGATTGGACTATTTACAACATATACACAACAAGCAGTAAAATATGGTTATAAACAAAGTTTTCAAATAAATGAAAATACAAATTTTAATAACTTAATTGATGATATTGATATTGAAAAAGATATTCAAGAAGAATTATCTTCAATTGATATAATTAAAGATCAAGATAAAAAAAATAATGATTTAGATATTAATAAAAATGATGAAAAATTTTATGTATTATAAAAATCATTAGGGTTTTTTTAAAAATAAAAAACTCTTTAATTGTCAGAAATAAATTCCAAACATTTATCTTTAAATTGATTATTTTTTGTATTTCTGAATAATGAAAAAATTATAAAAAGATGTTCAGGAGTAAAAGTAATTGGTCTTTTTTTTTTATAAGTAAGCAATGATATTAAAAGATAAAATATAATACAAACAATAATTATAATAGTACATATAACAAAAAAATTAATCAATGATTTACTATTTTCTTCTGAATATGATTCTATAGGTTGATAATAATTTGTTGAATGATAACAATTAGGTTCATCCATTAAATATTTTCCTTCTGAAGGGGGAATTGCTCTTTTTATAAATGAATTTTGAATACAATATGGATTATTTTCATTCAAATGAACATTATTATGAGGTAAATAAAACATTGTTGTTATTTTAATAAAAAAAAAATAAATTATTTTTTTTATTCAATTATTCTTTCAAAAAGAGTTTTTAATCAATATCGTAAAAATTAGTATAAAGTATTTTAGCATCATTTTTTAATTTATCTGTTATTTTTTCTCCAATTTCATAAAGATAATTTGAATATTCTTTAATTTGTTCTTTATATAATTTTAATAAATAAATAGATAATTCTCTTGTTTTTTTATTTGATGGATATGATATAATTAAATAATAATCATCTAGATTTTGGGAACAAATAGGTTTAAAAATACTAACTCCAGAATATTTTTTAGTATCTTCAAGTTTAATTTTATCAGAAACAAAGATATCTAATAAATTAAATGGTAAATATGATTCTAATTCTTTTATACTTTCAACAAATATTATTTTCTGAAGTTTTTGTGTTGGCTTATTAATCAATAAATCATTATTTAAAATTTCTTGAGATTCTTTTTCAAATTTCGAATTTTTAGATTTTTTTTTGAGCCTTTGCGCAGGCTCGCGACGCAAATCTTCTTGGGGCTCTTCATTAGACGCGAGCCCTTGGGGCTCTTCTTTACCGCCTTTAAATAAAATTGTTTCGTTTTTAGTTAAGAATTCTTTGAATTCTTTTTTATATTTATTTATTTCAACAAAATCTTTATTTAAAATTTTTGTAGATAAATAATAAAATAATTCATTTAATCTATATTTTTCTGATTTAAAATTGTCACCATAAAAATGAATTAATTCATGTAATTTTTGTTCTGGTTCTTGTGTTTCTAATATTTCAGGAATAATAGAATCATCTAAATAAAATCCAAAATCACAAAGTGTTCTATTAAATGATGTATTTTTTGTAAAATTTAAATATAATTCTGGAATAAAAATTTGTGCAGAACATAAATTATATTGTGATTTATAATAATCTGATGTTTTTGTTATAATAATTGAAATTGTATCATCTATTTGATATTTATTTTTAGTATCATTTATAGCAATAAATTTTAATGACGCTTTTGAATTAGAAAAATTTTTATAACCAGAAATAATTATTCCATCTTGTGCTTTAATTTTACAATTAAAAACTATTTTTCCAGTAAAAAATGGTTCATTTATTAAATCAAAATTAACATTAATCATTAATTTATTATTTGACGAAACAAATGTATCTGTTATTGTTTTTATTATAATTTCTTTACATAAACGTTGAGTTATAAATATATCGAAATAACTTTCATTAATTAATTCTTCAATCTTTTTTTTATCATTAATTATATCAATTTTAGAAAAATTTAAATTAATATCCTTATTTATATTTTGAATTTCCATTTTTATTTAAAATAAAAAAAGATTAATATTTAGAAAAAAAATTGATATTAATTTTAAATTTTCCAATCCACTAATTCTATTAATCCTAAAAGGCAATTAATATTTAATGCTTTTTTAATCATATTATCTGTTAATGTTTTATTATTTTGTTTTAAATTATAGTTAGTTTTAATTAAAGATGTATTTAAATTAATTAAATCTATAATTTTATTATCTATATCTTTTTCTGATATAAACATTTTTGTATTTAAAAATCTTTGTAATGTAATTATATTAATGAATGGTCTTCTTGTTTTTTTATTTTTATCATTGTCAATTAATTCCGGAAATGTTTTAATAAATGATTCAATAAAATAATTTATTAATTGATTATTTAATTTTTTTTTATTTAAATTATCAGAATCAATTCTAATTTTATTATCACCAATTATACAATTTAAATCATTTTTTATTAAATCAAATGGATCATCAAAATCTATAATATTTAATATATTTTTAATTGGTTCTATTGATATAGATTCTTGTGTTTCTTCTACAAATGGCTGTAATTCTTCTTTTGATGTGAATATTTGTAATTTTTCTTCCGGTAAAGACATTTGTAATTCTTCTGGTAAAAACATTTGTAATTCTTCTGGTAAAAACATTTGTAATTCTTCTTCTGATGTTGATAATTGTTCTTCTTCTAATATGAAATTTTTGCTTTCTCGATCTTCTTTTTTCGATGATGTTAATTCTACAAAATTAACATTCATATTTGAATCTGAAAATTTTATTATTTCTAATTCTTCTATTTCTTCAGAAGAAATAATATTATCATTATTATTTTTAACTATATAAACAGGAACTAATAATTTTTTATTTGGTTGTAATGAACATAAATATTTTATTTTTGATAAATTATTACCATTAACTTCAATTAATGGATATTTAATTTTTCCTGTTTGTGTTCTTAAATATAAAACTTTATCATACATTAAAATTTCATTTTTTTTATATCTATCTATTATTTTATTATCAAAAAAATCATTAATTTTTTTAATATCCTCAACATTATTTTTTAAAATATTTGTGCTAAAAAAATATGATTTAAAATATATATAACCAAAAATATTATCATTTATTTCTAAATTTTTCCATATAAATAAATTATCTAAAATTGTATCAAAATTACGAATATTCATAAATAAATTTACATTAATTAAATTATCATATATTGGTAAAAATGAAACTATTGATTCTTTAGATTTTAAAAATATTTCTATTTGTTGTAATGATAATTTTTTTTTAATAATTAATTTATTTATTTGACAATTAATTATATTTTCATTAGTTTTATTAGTAATAATACATCCTAAAATTTGTAATTTAAAAGCATTTGCTATTATTTTATAAGATTTTATTATATTTTCTGAGGCAGAAAAACATGAATCACATGGAATACTTGATTTATAAAATTCTTCATCTTCTTTTTTATATAACATAAAATATGATTGAATCATTCTTTAAAAAATTAATTAACTATTTATAATTTTAATTTATTAAAAAAAATTTTAATTTTAAAAAAAAACATCAATCAGAATATTTTAATGATACCAATTGGTTTATTTTTAAAAGCAATAAATACAGATTCTTTTGATACTTCTTATAATGAAATTTTAGAAAAAAGTATTGATGAAGATATAATTAATATCTCTTTTTCAAAAATTTATTATTTTATAAAATTTAAATCACCACCAGAAAAAATAAATTTAATAGAAAATAATGAAAATAATAAATTTATTAGTCATTTAAATATTTTAATAAATGAAATTAATAATTTAAGTAAACTTGATAAATTAAATTATAATGATTATTTATCAACATTTTTACATTTATTTTATAAAGATTGGTTATCAAATTTTATAAAATTATTTAATAATTAGTTTAAAATAGTATAAATTAAAATAAAAATTATTAAGAATATTAAAATAAAACTTCAATTTTTTTTTATAAAATTAATAATTAAATTAATTATAGTAAAATTAGTATTATTAATTATTTTATTTATTTCTGATGTATTATTTAAATGTTCGATAATTGTTTCAATAAGATTTTCAAAATAATAATCACTTAATCTTTCATTTTCATTAAATTCCAATAAAAATGGAATAATTTTTTCTGAAGTTAATGTTAATTCATGTTGAATATCATTTAATTGATAATTTCCTTCAACAAATTCTACATCAAAATTTTTATTTTGAAGATATTTATTTAAAATTAAACCATTTTTTTTTGTAAAATTATTATTCATAATAATCATATCTTTATTTTTCGGAAATGATGGAGTATCATTTGGATAAGAATGAATTTCGAGAACAAAAATTTTATCATACGTAATTAATAGTGAATTTATTTTTTTTCTGAAAAATTGTCTCCATTCAGAATCAAAACTTTCATTACGATTATAATCTATATCAAATCTATATTCATTTGATAATTGTAAAATATGATTTATATTATTTTTAATTAAATAATTATCAAACATTTCAGATATAATTTTTGCTTTAAGATCAGCCACTGAAAACCTTATAAAACCTTCCAGCGTTTTTCTTCATATTTGCCCTGTTCACTTCAAAAGAGCGGATTGAAGAAAGTTTTCATTCTCTGGGTGTGGCAACCCGCTTATTTTTTTTAGAACCTTTTGAAATGTTTTTCTCTGATGTTGATGGCTGCATTGAAATCTCTACTAACTGTGATTCCACAATTATCACAATGAAAATCTTTGTTTCCTCCAAGTTTCTTATTCTTCCACTTGCAATTAAAACAAGTCATAGAAGTATATGCTTCATCAATCTCATATACTTTATTATTATATTCCTCTGCTTTAGATTTAAGTTTCTGTCTAAAAGAATAATGAGAAAGTGTTTGAAGTTTTTTCTTTGTTTCAGGAGAAAGACAATTATTTTTTTTTGATAAAATACTTATGGTATTAATCTTTCCTATAAGTATTTCATTAAAATTAGAGCATAAATATTTACATGTTTTCCATTGAAAATCATCTACAAGATTACTTATTTTTTTGTTAATTTTTCTTTTAAATTTAGTTTTTGCTTTGTCAGAACGAAATAATCTATCTTTTTTTGAGATTTTTGATAGTAATTTATCTAATTTTTTACTTATGTTTAATTCATAAAAATCATAATTATTTGTAACTCCAGTAAGAAAAGTTCTTACTCCTGGATCCAAAGCAATTAAATTATTAGAATGCTCGTTAGAACATTTTTTATCATAAGGGACAAATAAATAGTATTTTCCTAAAAGTCTATCATATTGAAATCTACAATCATGATTAATCTCAGAAACTTTAAAATTTCCTTCAAATTTTATATTTTTCCAAAGTTTGTTTCTGGAGAAATAATTAGAATTACCATTCTTTTCATAGGGGATTGGAATTGTTTTTCTTCTAGCATCATGTTTTTTATATCTCAATCTAAAATGTTTAGTTTTACATTTATTCGATCCAACTGCTTTAATTGCTGATATATATGCTTTATATACATCTAAAATATAGTCATTTATAACATGTGACGGAATAGAAAATTTTTTAATTTGTTTCCGAATTTCTTTATTTTTATTTCCTTCTTTTTTAATTAAATCTCTAAAAGTAAAACTAGAAAGATTTATTCCTTTATTTTTTTTATAATATTTGATTCCTAAATTATAATAATAATCACAAACATAGAACCAAACAGAAAATATTTTTTGTTCTTTTGGGGAGAGTAACATTCTAATTTTTTTTGCTCTCAAAAGAGTTATTTCTTTTTCTTTACTTTTATTTATTTCAGGAAGTGGGTTATTTGGATATCCTCTTTGTTTAGAAATTTCTAAACATGAGATCTTTGACTCTGTTTTTGATGATATTTTACTTGTCATTTCTGAAAATAAATTTTTTTACATTTCCTTTTAATAAGAATAAAAAAAAATATTCAATAGGAAAAAACAGAAATTTCATTAAAGGTAAAGAAGCATCTAAAATTTTAGGAGTTTCCCAGCAGACATTAAAAAGATTAGGAGATGAAAAGAAAATAGAAGTTATAAAAACTGATGGCGGACAAAGAACTTATAATGTCGTTGGTTATTTAATGAAACAAGGAATATTAACTTTTCCTGAAGTTAAAGAAGAAAATTTAGATAAAGAAAAACATATTTGTTATTGTAGAGTTTCTATATATGGACAGAAAGAAGATTTAGAAAGACAAATAAAATATATGGAAGAAAAATATAAAAATTATGAAATTATTTCAGATATAGGAAGTGGGATCAATTTTAATAGAGCAGGACTAAGAAAAATAATAGATTATGGGATTGAAGGAAAATTAAAAACTCTTGTAGTATCTTATAAAGATCGATTGTGTAGAATAGGATATTCTTTAATTGAATATATTTTAGTTAAATACTCAGATACAAATATTATTATAGATTCAAAAAAAGAAGGAGAAGAAGGAGAAGAAGGAGAAGAAGAAAATATAAACGAAGAAATAGCAAAGGATGTATTAGAGATAATCACTGTTTATAGTGCTAAAATACACGGAATGCGTCGTTATAAGAATGATATGTAAATGTGAGGTTTTAATAGGTTTATTTTAACTGTTAGATTTTATAAGGTTTTTTCTATCACATGTTCGTTCAAAAGTATTTAAACATAATGAATGTGGAGCAATAATATAATAAAATATTTCTGTCATTTTATTTAAAAAAAAATATTATAAACAAAAAAGCAAAAATTAAATTTAATAATAATAAATCATTAATTGTAGTTATTCATTTTGTTGTGGTATTATCGATGGTTTAAATAAATAGATAAATTTTATAAAAAATATTTATAACTTTTTTAATTTTTTGGCAGATGCTTAATTTTAATAAATCTAGAAGGAGTTATAAATGGAAGTTCTAAATATAATTCATTTTTAAATTTATAAATATTATTTTTAATATGTTTCATTAATTTTTTTTCTAAAGAATAAGGAATAACACAATTATCATTTCCAGGTAAAAATTGTTCTTGAATAATATTATAATTAAGTATTTTATCTTCAATTGGAGTACAAATAAAACATTCATATTTATCATTTTTTTTCCGATTAAATGAACAATCAATACTTATTTCTTTAAATAAATTTAATGTTTTATCTACTAATTTTGATTTTCGTTCAGAAATAACTAATAATTCTTCATCCATTGTTAATTTATCTTCTGGTAAATAATCATTTAATTCTAAATCTTTTGGAGGAATTCCAATATAAATTGTTGTTTTAACATTTTGTTCTGATTTTGGCAATAAAACATGAGATTTATATCTAATCGCTCTACCTATAATTTGATTAATTCTTGTTGTATTCCAATATGGTTCTATAATATGAACATGTCTTACTGCTTCTAAATTTATCCCTTCTGTTCCTGCAGCAGTAATAAATATAACACGAATTAAATCTCCATGTAAATTTTCCACAGCATTAAATATTTTTCTAATCAATTGTTGTTCTTCTTTTACATTTTCTCCACTCCAAACACAATATGTTTTTCCTTTTATAACTTTTGTTGGATTTTGATAATTAAATTTTTGCCAACCATTTAAATTCATAAATTTAGTCATAGTATAAACTCCTCCATTATGAAGAAATGATGAATAAACCAAATGTTTATCTTTTTTTTCTGACATAATAAAATCAAAAATAACTTTAAATTTAACTGAACAATCACCAAATGATTTTAAAAATTCTTTATCAGAAATTAATTCATTAATTTTTTCTTCTGTTAATTTTTCATCTTCTTTCATCATTAAAATATATTTTTCTGGAAAAACATAATTAAGTGCTTTTCTTGATCGTACCATGTATGAAGATAATTGATTATCATTTTTAATTTGCATTTGATCTAATTCGATTTTGTTTCTGATTTTTCCTCTTCGTTTTGCTAATGATTCTAGTTTTTTACTAATTTCATTTAATCGTTCAGCAACATAAACATTAAATTGGTGTTGAGATAAAGGAAGCATTTTAATTTCTATTCCTAGATTTTTTGGATAATCATTTATTTCTGAATTATCTCTTTTAATCGGAACATAAGAAATTAAACCTATTAATCTTTCTTTAAAAATGTTAATATTTTTAATATCATTATTTTCAATAAAAAGAATTTTAAATTGTTTATATGATTCTGGAAATGCTGGTTTAAGATTAGAAATCATATTTGACATTGGAACCATTTCAAATATGTTATTAACAATTGGAGTTCCAGAAAGAAATAAAATTTTAATATCTTTAGTTGAATTTATTAAATCATAAATTTGACGTCCTAGAGTTGCTCCTTCAGAGACAATAAAACTAAATAATTTATGTGCTTCATCGACAATTAATGTTTTTCCTTCTAAAAGGTTTTCTCCTGTATAATTTTCAGATAAAGCATAAGATGCTCTAACTAATTGATCATATTTATTAAATGCATTTATAGTTGAAAAAGCAAATTTTTTTTTCATTTCTTTTTCTATTTCCTCCAATTCTTCATTTGAAACATCTAATTTATTTTGAAGATAACCTTTTATTTTTCCGTATTCTTTGATAAAATTATATTTAATAGAAGAAGCACACATAATAATTGTTGGTCTATCTAATTCAATTGCAGCAGAAATGGCAGTTAATGTTTTTCCGGTTCCTAATTCATGATAAATCATTAATCCTCTAACATTTGGTTGTTTAATATATTCTTTAATCATTCTCTGATGAATAAATAAACCACTTTTATTTTTTGTATCTTCAATAATAGAATTATAAGTTTCTAAAAATTTCAGAGGAAAATTAACATCATTTAATTGTAAAACTTCAACATCATTATTAATATCCTCTTCATTTAATTTTTCATCTAATAAATTTTCATTATTTTCTAAATCTTTTTTTTCTTCCATTAGATAAAATTTTTTGAATATTTATAAACAAAAAAAATTAGAATTAAATTCTATATTTTATTAATTTATTATTTATTTTTAAAAAACAATTTTTATTAATTAATAATTAAAATAAAAATGAATGTTCAAAATTTATTTGATAACAATTATTCTGAAATAAGTAATCAGAAAAAAATAATTAACTATTTTTTATGTAAAATATTAAAACGAATAAGCGAATTATCAGAAAAACAAAGAACAAAAGAATGGTATATTAAAAGATATTCAAGATTTACAGCATCTTTAGCAATTTTAATTTTAGATCAAAATTATATCTTCTACGAAAAATCTCTTTCTTCTGAAATAAAAAAAGTTAAAGAATTTTATTTAGCTCAAAATGATCAAAAAAAAATTGAAGAAATTATCGAAAGAAGAAGTCATGAATTTGAGATTAATGAATTTACAAATCATGGAATAAGTCTTGAAGATAGAGCAGTTGAAGTTTTTCAATTATTACATCCTGAATATGAATTTGCTAATTCTTCTTTTATTACAAATGAATTATATCCTTTTTTTGGAGCATCTCCTGATGGTTATCTTATCAGCAAAGATAAAAAAAATTTAGATGGTGCTTTAATTGAAATCAAATGTCCATATTCCAGAAAAAAAATAAATGAAGTTCCAAATTATTATTATGACCAAATGCAAGCTCAAATGTTAATAACTGGAATATCTAAATGTTATTATTTTGTTTGTAAATGGATTCCATATAAAAATATGTTTATACTAGAAGATGATAAAAAAAAATTAAAATTTGGACATAAACTTTATATCTCCGGAGAAAAAGAATTTGCTAAATATTCTAAATGTGTTGTAAATTTAAATTCATCAATGAAAGACTTAGAAAAAGAATCTACAATTATGTATGAAGAATTGGAAAAAGAATATTGTATCAGAAATAAAATAGATTATAAGAATATTTTTATTCCTATTTCAATAAACTTTGAAATTTATTATTTAGATGAATATTATGAAGAAATAATTTATTCTGATATGTCATGGAAAAAAACCTTTCTTTCAAATCTTAAATCAATAATTAATGATAATATATTAAATAATAAAAATTAATAAATAAAAAATATTTTACAAATTCATAATTCATTTAAAAAGTAATTTTTTTTTTATTAAAAAAAAATGTTAAAAGATAATAAAGAACTATTAGAAAATTTTTCAAATGATTTAAAAAATTATCAAAAAGATTTGAATGAAATAACAGAAAAATTATTAAATCAAAATATTGAGGATAAAAAAAATATAAATAAATATTTACCAGAAGAATTTTTTAATATTTTAATCAATTTAAATAACTATTTTTTAAAAATAAGAAAAATATATATTCAAGAAAAATATTATGATTATTATAATTTACGTTCTAGTATATTTTATAATCAAGAATTTCATCGTTGGGTTGTGTTCTTCTCTGAGGATGAAGATTTTAATAAAAAAAAATATTGTTTAAAAAATAATAATAATACAAATAAAGATTTGATTTGTTCTTATGCTATTATTATGTCTCCAGCTGGTGGAATTAATGATTATTCTACTTTTATAATAAGTGATGAAATTGAATTAGCAATTAAATGCACAGATCGTATTTTATTAAAATTTTTTTAAATTTTGATTTTAAATTCAATAAAAATTTCTAAATTTTTTTTCTATCTTCTCATAGTCTGAACCTACATATATTTTTCTTTCCATCACTAAATCTTCTAAATTAACAGTTGTTAGAATAATTTTAATTTGACTATTTTTATTTAAATATTCGTCAATATCTTCACCAGGAATAAGTTCATTTCTAAATGTAAAATCAAAGGTAATTCCCATTTGTTGATCTAAAAATTTATTAAATTCATCATAATCCAAATTATAATCATTTGGTGGTATTACAATATTATCATAGTCAAGTTGATTATAAAACATGAAATATTTATATTTTTTTTTATAATTTAATTGGATATTTATAATATCCCAATTTATATATTTATTATGAAGAATAAATTCATAATCACAGTATAATTTAAATAAATTTGAATGTTTTATACAACGTAAATTAGTTTCGCCATTAGAATCAGTCGGAGGTTTGATTTCGTTCGGTTTTTTAATTTCTACTTTTAGTAATTCGTGTGTGTTTTGATCAATCTGACAATCAAGCCATCTTTCTTCATCATTTGAATAGTTCATGATTATTTTAAATTAATTGAATGACAAAATCAATTTTTTAAACGATATTATTTTTTATTGTCTCTTTAAGTTCTTCATCAGAAATATATAATTCTTTATCTATAAGTTAATATGTAATTATTAAATAATTAATTTTGAATCATTTTTTTAAAATTTCATTAATATAAAAAATTTATTACCAATATTTTTTTTACATTGTAATGATAAATTTATTTTAACAAATTCTTCTATTAAATATTCTTCTGACATATATTTATTTGTTTCATAAGCAAAAATTTCATTAGGCCTTATAAATTCATAAATGTAATGATAACAATCTAAAATATATCTTTTTGATAAATCTTTTTCATATTCTTCTAAAATAAAAAGATATCCATTTTTATTAAGATGTTCAGAAATAAAATTAATGATATCCTCAAATGGATTTTTAATATGATGTAAAACCATAAAAAATGATATGAAATCAAATTTTTTATCTAAATGAAGATTAGAAATATCACCATCATATGTTTTAAATGTAAATTCGTTATTCATTATTTTCTGATTCCAAAGTTCATCTAATGGTTTAAAAGAATCAATATTAATTCCATATACATTTTCTTTAGTATTTTTAATATTAAAAAATTTAGAAATTGATTGTAAATATGTATGTTCTTCTGTTCCGATATCTAAATAACTTGTTATTTTTGGAGTATTTATGAAACACTCAGAAAGAAAAGATATTTTTTTATATGTTTTGTTTTCTGCTTCAATGGATGGATTAGAAAAAATATGATTAGCAAAATTTGTAATAAATAATTTTGATATTGTTTCATCATTAATTTCTTTTTTACTAAAAATTTTTTCTAATAATTTATTTAATAATTCATCATTTTTTTTCTGATATAACTTATTTGATTTTAATAAAAAACCATTAAAAAAATTATATAATATAATTTTTGAATCTTTAGTATTTTTTGCTATATATTGAAATTTAAATTTTTGTTCTAGATTGTTTACTATTTTTAATGATTGTAAATCACATTTATATTTAGCATATCTAAATGTTGTTTTCCATATTAAAATCATTTCAGAAAATGATGAATAAAATTCTTCATTATCAGAATAAAAAACAAATTCATTACTAAAAAAATTATATATTAATGCTATATAATATGTTTTATTTAATTTTAATATTTTCATAAAATATGATTTTAAATTCTCATTTTTTTCTGGTGGAAATTCTTTAAAAAATTTTGATATTAATTTTAAATCATTTTTTAATTTTAAATCAATTAATTCTGGCTTTACAATTGTTATATATCCAACTAACCATGTATATTTGGTTTTTTTATTTTTTATTAAATTTAATATATGATTTATATCATAAATTATTTGGGAAATTTTATAATTAAGTAGTTTTTTTATTATATGATTAATATTAATATCAGTATCAGCAACATATTTAAATCCAAAATTACTATAAAAAGGATAACCATATTTAATAATATTAAGAAAAGATAATGGAATATTTATAAATAAATTTTTATTTTCTTTTTTAATTGATGTTGTAATTTCCGCTCCATCATTTAAAGTTACAAATTTTATTCCAATAACTTTTAAAAATTTTAAAATGGTATTCATAATTTGAGTTCCTGAATAATTATCTAACTTAGATAAAACAGAAATATATGCGTTTTCAAAATTTGATCCCAATATATCAATTTCAAAACCTTTTTGCCAACAATTATTTAATGATTCAACACATTGTTTATTTGTATTTATATAAAACCGTCCATTTTTAATTTCTTTTTCTAAATTAAATGTATTTGTTATTATATATTTTTTTTCTGGTTCAGAAATAAAATTAATTATGCTACTTAATTTCACATCATTATTAATTATTGAAAATTCTGTATCAAGATATTTTGATAAAAAATTTTTTACCGATGAAAATTTAAATGTATTAACATCTATCATTTTTCAAATAAAAAAAATATTTAATTTAATTAAAAATTCCTAATAAAATTTATTAAATCTTTGAATTAACAATTATTATTTATCAGAAATAACATTTTACTAATTTGTATATTTAAAAAACGTATTTTTTTTTAATATATAAAAATGTCCAATATTTTTAGCTTAATATTATTAGATAAAATAAAATTATCACAATTAAATTCAGAATCATCTAAACAAATACATGAAATTATTGATTTTTATTTAAATATTCCAAATTTAATAAATGAAGATATTAAAAATATTATTTCAATATTTTTGTTAAATTATGAAACAGATAATGATTTATTTGAAAGAAATATTTTCCCATTAATTAATCAACAAACAAAATTTTTTTCTGATAATATTTTTGATGAATATATAATTAATTCAATTAATATAATATTAGAAAAAATTAATAAATATCCTTATAATGAAGATTATAAAGATTTTATGTATGATAAAATATCACATTTAAAATCAATGATAATGAAAAAATTTTTAAAAATATTTTCGAAAACAAAAAATGTAGATTTTATTATTGATTATTTTATAATTAATTTTTCAAATGAATTATTAAATAATTATCATAAATTATATAATTATAAATTAAAAAATAATATATTTGATTTTTCAGATGAAAATAAAAAAAAATTATTTGATAAAATTTTACCAATGATTAAAATATTAAATAATATCAATGATGATAATCAAATTAACAAAATAAATAATATTAATAATGATATTATTAATGATAAAAAAACTATTTCAAATGAACTTGATCGATGTTTTTGCCCTTTTATAGAAAATCAATCGTTTTTTTCTGATTCATTAAAATTATTTAAAAATAATTCTATATTTATTACTGGAAGTGTTATTCCCGAGATTTTAACAGGAAAATTAGAGAATTATGAAAATAGTGATATTGATATTGTATTAGATAATAATAAATTTTTGGATATAAATTCAAGATATGAATCTAATATTAAATTTATTAATGATATTTTACATAAAATAATTGTTACAACAAATAAATCAATTTCAATAAATGTTGAAAATAAAATAACAATTAACTTTAAAAGTTTTGTTAGTATTTCTTCAAATAAAAACTTTAATATTTTTAATTTTGAAAAAAACTTTAATAATTTTCAATTAACAACAACCAAATTTTTTCAAAATACTGTAACAAAAGTAAAATATTATTATAATGTAATAAATTTTAATATCATAAAAAAAATTAAAAATGAGGATTTAAAAAATGATTTTGATGAAATTAAAACTTATTTTGAAACCGCTTTTTTTAATAATAATAAAATAAAAGAAAAAATTAATTTAAATATATCTTCTTATAAAATGAAAATTAATTTTGAGATATCAAAAAAAACAACGAGAAATTTAGAATTTTATGGAACAAATTGTTTATATTTTACAATTCAAAAACATCATGTTGCTCCGGTACGAAGTTATATTTATATATCAGAAAAAAATGAAGAAATTAATTTTTTTCCAAGTTCTGTGTTATCTTATTTATTTAATATTCCAACTTTTAATAGACATTATAATATGCCATTAATTTCAATTGAGTCAATTATTGAAAAATATACAAAACGAGGATTTAATTTATCAACTTTTATATATCCATTTTATGTAGAAAAAAATTATAAATCAAATTATTAAATAAACAAAATAATATTTATAAAGAAAAAAAAGATGTTTTGGAAATACTCATTTGTAATAAAAATATTTATTAAAATTTAAATATTATTAATATTAATATCTTATCATTTTTAAAAAAAAATTAATTTTTTCTTATAATTATTAAAAATATCCTAATTTTCAATATTATTATTTCTCAAAATTCTTATTTTTTCGACGATGTCTTTAAATTTTTCACGTTCTTTTTTGTCTTCATTTTTTAAATCTTTTTTTTCTCTGTGCTGTTTTTCAATATGTTTAATGTAATATTTAAGAGCATATTCATTAAATATTTTTTTATATTTTTCATTATAATTATTATAAAAATCTTGTTTTTCTCTAGTTTGTTTTTTCTTAAGTATCATATATTCTTCATTTTTAATTTTATTAAGTTTTGAGAGTTCTTTTTGATAATTTTTTTTATTTCCATTAAAACCTACATATTCTACATTTTTAACCATATATCTTTCATTAAAATGTTTGTGATTTAATATTATGCGTTTTTTAAATTGAGATTTACAAAAATTTAAGTAATTTTTATATTCATCACTATCCTGAAATTCTTCGTATTCTTTTTTTTGTTTATTGATAATTTCATCATTATTATAAAAATTAAAATCAGAATCAAAAGGCATGTCTAATACATTTTCATTAATATCATTCCAATATGAGTCAGAATCAGAATTTAAAGACATATTTAATAGATTTTTATTATTCCAATATGAGTCAGAATCAGAATTAGAATCAGAATATATATCTATTTGATTTTTTTTACTATCATTTTCATCAAAATTAATATTAGTATTCATAACGATTACAAGTCTAATAATAATTTAAATAATAATTTTTTTAATTCCTATAATTAAAAATTATTTTTTAAAATAAAAAAAAATTATTTATAGTAAAAAAGCACTACTTAAACATAAGGCGCATATTGTAATATGTTTGGCGCCCACCTTTTATCGCAGTCTAAAAGAAAGTATTTGTGTCGTTAGCATATTATTATTAATTAATTTCGTTCAAAGGGTTAACCACTTCCTTATCAAGTAATTATTTAATAATTATTCATCATGCTAGTTTAAAATTCATAATCGTAATAATCTTTGCATAGGCCCTGAAACTTAAACGCAAGTTTTAAAAATTCTTCCTTATTACGTGCAAAGCCCTTAAGTAAGAGAATATCTCGGTCGCCCTCTCCTTTCTTAGAAAAAATAACATAACGGTCATCTTTACTGCTTATAGTTACGTCGATTAATTCTGTTTCGCTCATTTTGAATGATTTTTATTAATTTAAAATCTTAAAATTGTTTTTTTAAATTCATTAAAACAAAAAAAATGAATTTTTTTATGTTTTAAAACAAATGAATAATAATGTAAAAATTCGGTGTAGTTGCCTTCTATCAAAACTTAATTTTGTTATTCCATGTTCAATTTGTAGTAATAAAGGTTTGAGCCCTTGCGCGGGCTCGCGACGCAGATTAAAGAGTCTTTGAGCCCTTGCGCGAGATCGCGACGCAGATTAAAGAGTCTTGGAACCTATCAAAAATCTTGTTCATATTGTGATATTGATGCCTTCTATAGATGTAGTAGTTGTATATATCCGTATTGTCATGGTTTTGGAGCATTATTAGGAAATGATTAATCATTTTTATTTTAAAATTTATTATTCAAAAATAATTTAAAACACACATTTAAATTTTTTTATTTTTAACATAAAAAGATAATTAAAATAAAAAACAATTATAAAACAATTACAAACCAATAAAAATGGAACAAAATAAAAATATTGAAAAAAATATTCTTAATGAAGAAATTAAAATAATTGAAAAAGAATTAAAGAATGAAAAAAAACAAAAAAAAAACATCATTTCAAGTAATGCCGCAATTTCAAAAAAAATTGGAATATCAATTCCTTATAGTGCAGTTAATAAATTTGTTAGAACTTATATTTATGATTTATCTATTAAAGAAGGTTTAATTATTCAAAATAAAAAGGAAAATCAAGAAGAAAATCCAAATAAAATAACTAAAATTAAATCAAAAATTCGTTTTATTGATAAAACTGTTATTGCTTTATCTATTATTTTAGATAAAATTCTTTCTGAACTTTTAGAAAATTCTATAATTTCGGTTGTTAGCAATTCAGGAATAAGATTGACAGTTCAAAATATTATTACATCTATCATTTCAAACCAAAATTTACTTTCTCTTATGAATATTGGAAGAGAAGAAGCATTAAATTTTTATAATCTTTTCATTCATGATCAGAAAAAAACAAAATTTGAAATGATGTTAATTGAAAAAATTAAAGAAAATAAATTAATTAAAGAAGGTAAAATTGAAGGTAAAACTGAAAATGATATTACCCGCTATACTTTAGATTATCTAATTGATTTTGAATCTGTTTCTGGAAATGAAGAAATTGAATCAAGCAAATCATTTAAAGAATTTATCACAGAGGAATTTAAGATTAGAGAAGATAAACAAAGAAAAAAATCAGAAAATAATATTATTGAACCTATTAAAATTGGAGCAGATACTGCATTGTCAATTTATAAAAAATATTTATATCATTATAGAAAAGGAGAAAATATTGTTCATCCTAAAATTGTAATTAATAAGACTGTTATTTCAAATATTCTTAAAAATCTTCCAAAATATAGAACTGAACTTTTAAGATTTTATACAAAAATCGAAAAGAAAAAAAAAATAAATAAAGAAAATAAAGAAAATAAAGAAAATAATGAAAATAAAGAAATTAAAGAAAATAATGATAGTATTAAATTTGATATTAGTGAAGCAGTTCCTCCTCTAATTAGTTATGTTATACAAAAAATTATTGAACACATTTTTATGATTATATTTATTTCAATCAATGATACAAAAAAGAAAAAAAAGAGTATTTCTTCTGAAGATGTTATAACAGCATTCAATTATATTCAAACAATAAACGAAAAAAGAAAATCAGATAATATTAGTTTCTTTGTTGAAAAAAAGATTAATCATTATTTAGCAAATAAAAATAAAACATATGAAGAAAATAAAAAATCAAAACTAGAAAAAATTAAAGAAGTAAAAGGACAAAATAAACAGAATAAATTTATTAATTATAAAGAAATTAATAAATTTGAAGATAAAGAAGATATAGAAAAAATTGAAGAAGATGATGATGAAGATGAAGAAGATATAGAAAAAATTGAAGAAGAAGATGATGAAGATGAAGATGAAGATGAAGATGAAGAAGATATAGAAAAAATTGAAGATGAAGAAGATGATGAAAGATAACTTTTAAATTAATAAATTATTTTTAAAAAATATTTTTTTTTATAATATAACTTAAAATAAATAATATATAATGAATAAACAAAATTATTTTGTTTTTGCGGGTTTAATTGGAGTTGGAAAAACAACATGTGCGGCAACTATATCAGAAAAATATAATTTAAATTTAATAGAAGAACCTCAACTTAATAATACATATATGGGTAATATTCTTCAAGATTTTTATAATAATATGGAACGTTATGCTTTTTCATTACAAATTTTTCTTCTGAATGAACGTTACGAACAAATTGAAAAGATTACATCATTATCTATTTCTGATCGTTCAATATATGAAGATCAAATTTTTTGTAATGTTCTTTATAAAAATGGAAAAATTGAACAAAGAGAATATGATTGTTATGTAAAAACCAGAAATAAATTAATAAAAAATATTAAACCTCCAATTAAATTAATTTATTTAAAATGTTCTCCAGAAACCGCATTCGAAAGAATTAAAAATAGAGTACGCAAAGAAGAATCTAATATATCATTTGAATATATCAAAGATTTATCAAATGGTTATAATGAATTTTTTTCTGATACAAAAACTTTAGAAGAATTAAATTTAGATATTGAAGTAATTGATTATAATAAATTTAATGATTTACCAATTGAATTAATTCATAATTTACTTTATAATTAATATAAAAACATTTTGATAAAAATAATATTTAATTTAGAAAAAAAATTTGGTTATTAATTAACAATTTTTTTTCAAAGAAAATTAGGTTGTATATCATTCAATATATTTTTTAAAAGCACATTAAGAATATTAATAATATCCTTTTCATCAATTATTGCTAAAACATTTTCAAAAATAATATCAGATTCATCAAGCATTTTATTAAAATAATTATCTATTTCTTTTGCTTTTTCTAATGTTTCTGTTCGCCCTATAGATTCATATGGAAAAATTCCTCGTTTAAGCAGAAGATTAATATTATTAAATTTATTATATAATTTATATATTTGTTCTTTTGTTTTTTCAACATTTGATGTATTGTATTCATTAAATTCATTATGATAAAGACCCGTTAAAATAGAACTATCTAAAATAATAAATTGAACTTTTCCTATTAAAACTTCAATATCTTTAGCATAATTAGTTGAAACCATATATTGATTATTAAGAGTATTCCAATCTTTTTTAAGAACAAGTTTTTTTGCTGATTCCTGAACCATTTCACAACTAAAACCAAGTTTTTTAAGTGCTACATAAATTTGTGCTTGTAAAACACTTTTTCCACAACCAGGACCACCAAAAATATTAATTACAAATGTTTTAGGAAAATCCATTTCTTTTTAAAAAAGAAATGTAAAACTCATTTTTTTAAAAAAATGATATTGATTATAAATTTATAAATTTTTTTTTAATAAAAAATGAATCAATTAATTAAAAAAGAAATAGAAAATAAACAATGTTATGAAGTTAGCAAAAATCAAAATATCAGAATAATAGATATATTTTTAATTGGACCATCAATGATTTGTCTTGGCATTTTAAGTTTAAAATACTATTTAATTTTATCTATAATTTTAATTATTTTTGGTATTTTAACCATCTATTATAATTTTGATAATTATAAAAAAACAAATCAATTAAAAAATTCTAAACTCCATGTATAAAAATTTAAAATATTAAAATTAAATTTTAAATTTTTTTTATCTGATTTAAAATTAACAAGAAATATGGATTCAGATATAATTAAAGTTAATTATAAATGTCTGCTTTGTAAAGGAACAGGAAAATTTCCAATATATCCTTATGAATCAGAAAACGCAAAAATTTGTATTATGTGTCATGGAAAAACTTATTATGAATGTTTTATTGATAGATGCTCAATAAGAGAAGATGATGAAATACTTAAAATAAATAATAAAGAAATAAATTTTATATGTAATAAATGTAAAAATACGCAAATAAATTATATTGTATGTCCAATTTGCCATGGATTAGGATATGAATATTATTATTTATCTTGCCCAATTTGTAAATTATTTGGATATTATGAAAATTGTAAATATTGTTCTGGCAAATTAGATATTAAAATTTGTAAAAAATGTAAAGGAAAAAAAATAATTAAAAAACTTTGTCAGTGTTGTGATTATTATTCTGACGTAAAAGTAGAAAAATTTAAAAAAAACACAATTAATTTTTATAAAAAATTAAATGATGATTTCTTAATGAATAAACTTAAATCAGTAATAACAACAATACAAAATTTAAAAGATAATAAAATTAATATTAAATCATTTGATAATTCATTTATAAAAAATGTTAAACCAGAAATAAATTATGTATATTATAATAAAGAATTTATATTAAGAAAAGATATTGACAAATTAACAGAAAAAAATTATAGAAAAGTTTATAAATGTAAAATTTGTTCTGAAATTGATTTAAAATGTACAATATGTAATGGTTCAGGAAAAATTACAAAATCATGCCAAAGATGTTCTAAAGCATATAATAAAGATTGTAAATTATGTCATGGAACAAAAATATATACTTGTAGTTGTATTGAATGTATTATAAAAAAAAGTAAGATATTTTTGTTAAAAGAACGTTGTGAATTATGTAAAAAATATGGTTCATCAGAAAAAAAATTATTACCATATGATTACAAATTTAATGCTTATGAAGATTATAAAATTTTAATTAATAATATAAATACTTTTTAAATTAAATTTAAAAAGTATTTTTTTTTATTAGTAAAAATAAAAGAAATATAAAAAAATGAATAAAATTATATTATCATTAATTCTATTAACTTTTATTAATTCTGGACCTATTACAGCATATTCTGCTTGCACAACGTGTTGCTTAGGTGTTCATGCAACAGAAATGATTATTCCATTTTGGGGTCTTGGTGCAATGGGGCTTTGTACAATAGAGGCTTGTATAACACCAGGTGTATGTTTTGATCCAA
>Ga0208375_1001564_pt1 | contig 25116 bp, 30 predicted proteins | sample RifOxyD1_FD_184038 | JGI IMG/M metagenome (GOLD analysis project Ga0208375, IMG submission 184038) | Soil microbial communities from Rifle, Colorado - Rifle Oxygen_injection D1 (SPAdes) | ecosystem: Environmental > Terrestrial > Deep subsurface > Rock core/Sediment | place: Rifle, Colorado...
GGGCGTTGAAATGATCCGGGCAAAGGACCGAGATAATGCTCCCGATCTTCAGGGTAACCACGATTCCGCCTCGCTCCGGGCGGTCGCAGGCGTCGCACGTTCCCTGGAAATAGTTGCTCCCGACCGTAGCCTGGAGGCCCGTGTGCTCGCCCCGCGCCTCGAGCCTCCGCTCCGAGGCCCGCAGGGCGTCGCCGTCCGCCTTCTTGGCCATCACCGCGCCTCCTTCTCGTACTTCTGGATCGCCCGGTGCAGTGGCCCCGCGAATTGGTCACCGCGCCACGAGTTGCCACCCGCGAACGCGATGTTGCCGGCCGCGAGCAGGTCGCGGTCGAACACCGCCGTCCGCCTGCTGGGCCGCTCGTCGCGCTCCGGGAAAACCACGCCGAGCATCGGGCGGGTGTGGAGGCCGTCGTTCCAATCGAAGAGCGCGACGTAGAAGCCCTCGCCGCAGATTCCGTTCCGGTGGTAGTCGATCGCCGTCACCTTGATGTCCGTCTTCGCCATCATCACCGCGCCTCCTTGCTGATCTCTCCGTAGGCGTCCGTGGAACAGAGGATCTGCCAGCCGCAGATCTCGCCGTCAGGGCGGCGCGTCATCCTCGTGTTCGTGTTCATGCCCTATTACCATGCGAACATCGCGCCAACTCAGGGCTTACGGGAAATCGCGTATTTACGGGGAGGGCCGGAACCAGGGCGAATTGGCAAACGGCTAAAAACAAAGGATTGTGCCCCTGAAAGTGGGGCATCCGTGCCCCGGGCATCAGTGCCCCAGTGGGGCGGCAATGCCCCACCAGAGATCTCGGAACTCCGCCTCGACAGCCTCGGCGACCCCCAGCCAGTCCAGCGCCTCGCCCGGCACCTGCTCGAGCGTCAGAGTCGTGGGGTCGCCCACCTCCCGCACCGCGACCCCGTACCCCACGCCCTCCGGGTACGGGTAACCGATGAACTCCCGGCCGTCCGCCGTCGGGCGATGGGGCGCGTACCCGAGGACCCGGAGCCGGATGTAGTGCTCGGTCATCGCCCCTTACCTCCCCAGCCACCGGAGGCCCCGGCGGCGCCGGAGCTCCAGCAGGTCGTCGGCCCGCACCGCCCAGAGGCGGGCGCCAGCCGTACAGCGCGCGACACGCGCCGGGACGTCGACCTCCCGGACCCGAAACGCGACCCCGGACGGCAGGGCCCAGCGCCCGACCAGCGAGAGCAGGGCCTCCCGGTCAGCCTCAAGGCCGCGCCGCAGGAGGGCCAGCGCCAGCGCGATGCTCCGCCGCGCCCCCGCCACCATCACCGCACCTCCTCCGCGCTCTCCTCGCCGATGAATTCTTCGACAAGGAAGCTGTAGCCGTGCCGAACTCTCTCCTCGGCCTGTCGAGCCTCGTTAACGTCGGGGCCGTCGTACAGCACCACCCCGGCGCGGTCGTCGCACCGGCAACCCTCGTCGATGCACGACTCGACTGCGCGGAACCGTCGTGTCTTTTTCATCCCTTTACCTCCCCAGCCACCGAAGCGGCAGGTCATCGCGGTGTCGGCTTGGTGGCGCGCTGGCCCCTGTGGCTGATCTGTCCTGCCATCACCGTACCTCCTCCGCGCTCGGCCACTTGGCGTCACCGGGGCCCGTCTTCAGGTACCGGCTGTAGACCACAAAGCGGGCGCCGGGCTCGCCGGCCTTCGCGAGTCGCGTGAGCTTGGCGCGCTCGGCGTCCGTCATCCGCATCCCCGCCACCGTCCGGTCGATGTCCTCGTCCGTCATCCTCGTGTTCGTGTTCATGCCCTATTACCATGCGAACATCGCGCCAACTCAGGGCTTACGGGAAATCGCGTATTTACGGGGAGGGCCGGAACCAGGGCGAATTGGCAAATAGTTAAAAACAAAGGATTGTGCTTCTGAAAGTGGGGCATCGATGCCCCAGGCATCAGTGCCCCAGTGGGGCAGAGATGCCCCAGCTACCGCGCCCCCATCCGGCGCTGGAGCGTATCAAGGAATCCGGATGATCCCAAGACCTCGAGCCGAGCTCCGCCGCCCGCATCCTTGGCCCCGGCCCAGCGCCCCAGCAACACCTCCTCGCCCACCCCCCAGGCCCGAAGGTCGGCCACGTGAAGGGCGGCGCGGCGGTCCTCCTCCGGCCCAGCATCGAGCGCCACCACCACACGCCGGGGACGCGCGCGGTGCAGGATGGCAAGCTTCTGAGCAGTCAGCGCCTGACCCAACAGCGCGACCGGCATCCAGTCCCCGCCGCGGGCCCCGTACCCCATCGCGTCGCCCGCCCCCTCGACCAGCAGCACGTCGGCGCCCGGTAGGAGAGCGTCGACGTTGAATAGCCACCCCGACGCCGAGCGCCCGCACTCTGCCTGCGGGTCGTCGGCTACGCCGCTGCGCGCGTTGAGGTACCGTGGCTCGAGGTCGCGACGAATCGTGCGCGACAGGAACCCGACCGGCGAGCCACCCATCACGATGGGTATCACAATGCGGTGAGCGTGACGCCCGATCCGCACACGGCCAAGCCCCCAACGCTGCGCGTCCGCCGGGCTGACCCCCCACTGACGGTCCATGAACGCGAGGCACCTACGCTCGAACACCGAGGCGCCGCCCCAGTCCGTCCGCATCCCGTCCGGGAACCTAACCCAGTCTCCCGGCTCAGGGGCCCGGCCAGCGGACGGGAGTCGGCGTCCGCGGCGCGGGTAACGGCGCAACAGGAAGACCCACGCCTCGCCTCGTGACCGAAGGCCCTCGAGGCGCCGCACCCACTCGACGGCGCCACCCGCGAGGCGCGGCTCCGCCTCACAGCCGGCGTTCCAGCACCCGGCCGCAAATCCCTCGACCTGGAGCCACCCGCGCCCACGGCGCTCGCCGCAGAGGGGGCAGTCCACGATCCGGACTCCCTCGTCGTACCCGCGCCCGCCCCCCGCATTCCGGACCGCGGCGTGCTCCGCGAGGTAAGCGTCGAGGTCAATGATCTCGGCGTCCGAAGCACTCATAGTAAGAGCCCTTGCCGGAGACCAGAGAAGGCTCCAGGAACTGGTATCTTCTGGAGAAGCGTTTTTCTATCGTCCGCTGAACGGCCGATTCTCCGCCACCCAGCACAGAGGAAACAGTATCCCGGGTTCCGCGACCTCACTTTCCGATCCCACACATACGTCAACAATCCGTCCGGGCCGCATCCATCAGCGTAACGATAGAGTTCCGCCTCCGCCCCCAAGATCAACTCGCTGGACCTCACGGGAGACTCGTTCCGGAAGATCGTGCACGTCCACCCATCCAAACCGTTCATCGCCCTGAGGCCGGAATTCGGATGAGGGCGCCACCACCCGAACAAGGCATGGAAATCCTCCAACAAGAGGATGATCGTCTGGCCGGGCGGCATGAATTGGTGAGCCCCGACATTGCGACGGCTGTAATGACGGTCTGCGAGTCGGCACGCGGCCGCGTTGAATTTCGTCACCTTTCGCCATTCCATCACTCCTCCGGCTCGTCCCCCGCGCGCCGGCGGCCGCTCGCGAACCCCTCCCAGACCTCCTCCCAGACCTCCGCGAGCTTCCGCTCCTGGCGCGGCGAGAGCGAGCGGCTGCGGCTCCACTGCGCCTGGACGGACGCCACAAAGTCGCTCTCCCAGAGCGTGAGCGCCCGACGGAACGCGCCCCACAGCGCCGCCAACATGTCGTCCACCTCGTGGGGCCGGAGGCTCACAGGAACTCCACCCCGATATCGCCATCGGGCCAGAACTCATGCGGGCCGCCGTGCCCGTGCTCCAGCATGCAGGTGCCCTCGCCCTCGAAGCCCCGGTGATATGCCTCCGCCCACGCCTCGGTCCCGACCTCGAGGCCGTCCAGCTTCCCGGCCCAGCAGTGGAGGACCGCGGTCATGGATTCGCCGCCCACGGATCACCGGTTCGGTCATTGAGGCCAGAACTTGACGTGCGCTCGTCGGGCCTCTGCTGCGGAGCCCGCACCATGCGGTCCAGCACCACCGCGTCCCCGACCTCCGCGAGCTGGGCGTGGAGGCGGCCCACAAGATCGGCCTTGTTGGTGATGCCGTCGGGCACCTCGTCCGCCACCGACAGCTCGACGGTCTCGGTCTCGTACGGCCGGACCTGAAACGTCCGCCTGTAGCTCGCTCGGATCTCAGCCATTGTTTTTCTCCCCCTCCTTCTTCTATCCAGTCTCCCCGTCATGACGGCTCTTTGATCCGCGCGTACAGGCTGCGGCGCAACTCCCCGAGCCGCCACTCGCGCTCCTGGAGTTGCGCCCGCAGGTCGCAGATCTGGCCCACCAGCACGTCGATCTCCTCCTCGAGCGGGTCACGCAGCACCATGCGGCACCTCCTCGTCCTTCACGCTCCGGAACGCCATCCGGTCGAGGTCCACGCGGTAGGTCCCGGCGAACTGCTCGTCCGCCTCGTCCCGCAGGGCCGCGACGTAGAGGGACCGCATCCCGGCCTGCACCAGCTCCTCGGACGCGCAGATCCCGACGAACCCGTCCCCCACCGCGATGACCTCGAACGCCTCCGCGATATCGTCCTTCCGGATCCTGGCCTTGGCGATCGCGCTGCGCTTCACGAGCGCGGCCGACCAGACCGCCGCCCCGAGCGCACGAGCGGCGGCCGCGATCTCCCGGCTGATGGCCGCGAGCTCGTGCCGGAGCTCGCGCTCGCCGGACCCCGACCCCATGATGTTGAGGAAGTCGAGCACCACGAGGTCGACGCGCTCGCCCTCGCGCCGCAGGTCCTCCACATGCCGCTGCACGGCGTCCACGACCCCCGCCTCCCGCGGGGAGCCGGTCCAGAGGTGGACCTCGCCGGCGCCCGCCGCGATCAGGCCCCGGTAGGCGCGCGCCATCCCCGAGGTGTCGGCCCGCAATTCCTGCTTGGTGGCGCGCGCCACGTTCCGGTCCATTCGCATGAGCATCGGCATCGCGCCCATCTCGAACGAGAAGAACGCCACCCCGTGGCGCCGACGCGCGGCGTTGAGTGCGACGTTCAGGAGCGCGCTCGTCTTCGCCCCCTTCGGGGGCGCCAGGAAGTACATCACCTCACCGGGCCGGACCCCGGAGCCGAGCGCGAGGTCGAGCTTCGGGAAGCCGGTCGGCACACGCCCCGCGAGGTCCTCGCCCCGCTCCCAGAGCGCGACCCGCTCCTCGTAGGTCGCGATCAGCGGCACGGAGCGGCCGGAAGACGCGGGCTCGGACTCCCGTATCGCGCGGGTGACGTACTTCCGGATCTCGGCCGCCGACTCGCCCCGCTGGTAGAGGTCCGCCGCGCCGAGCAGCGCGCGCTGGAGCCGAGAGCGCCCGATCCACTCCAGGACCTCGCCCTCGACGTAGGCGGCGTCCGGGACCTCTGCCTCCCGGACGGCGCCCCACTCCTCGCGCAGGGCCGCCGCCTCGTCGGTCCGGAGGCGCCGGACCTCTGCCTCCACGAGGTGGTCCATCGACTCGAGGCCCGGCCACCCGCGGGGGTCCGCCTCGCCGTGCCGCTCGACCAGGCGCGCCAGGCGCTGGCGCGGGCCCACGAGACGCCCCTCCGACCCCTCGGCGAAGTGGTCCGGGTCGCAGGCACCCGGCACCCGGCGGTGGAGCCCGGTCTTGATGCACAGGGACAGGACCTTGCGCAGGAACCCGGGGCCGAAGCTCTGCCCGTAGGCGGGCGGGTCGCTCACGAACGCCTACCGGCGCCTTCGGAGGCTCTCGCCCGAGAACTGGACGCGAGCGAAAACCGATGGGTCCATCAGGCGATCCACCACCCGCTCCCCGAGCCGGTCCCGCGCCTGCATCCGGTCTTGGAGGAGATTCGTCGTCAGAATCAACCGCCGACCCCGGAGCGGGATCTCAAGCAAGCGCAAGAGAACCTCCTCTTTCCAGGGCGTGTGGGCGTCGACATCGACGTCGTCGAGCGCCAGGACCACGCACCGCCCCTCGATCTCGCCCAGCAGCTTGTCGGCCGTCAGGGGCGGCTCCTCGCCCCACGGCAACGCCCCGGTCTTGGCGGCGTCGAGCCGCGCCTTGAGGCCCTGCCACCGATAGAACTGAGCCGGGGCCGGGCGCTGCCGAAACGCCCCGGCCACGACCGCCTCCTGGGTGCGGGGGGCCGTCACCATGACCCAGGCCCCCGCGGACCCGACCCGGCGCTCGGCGGCGTCCCGGATCATGCAGCAGGCCGCGACCGTCTTCCCGAGCCCAGGCGCCCCGTGAAGCAGGAGCCCCCAGCGCCCAGGCGCTGGGGCCCGCCCCCAATCCCGGAGGTCGGCGGGCGACACCCCCTCGGCGCGCCACTCCCGGAGACTGCCCCACCCCCACTCCGGGTACGGGACCCCGCAGGCCCGGACCCGCGCCGCAGCGTCGTCCTCGGGCTCGAGGTCGTCGAGCTCGGGCGGGAGGAGGTCGTCCACTAGCTACCTATCCGGCCCCAGCAAGATGGCTCGGGTCGCGGTGGGCATCTCCTCGCAGCCCCGGGCCCACGCCTCGGCCTCTTCGCCCTCGCGGAAGACCGGGGCCTGGCCTCGGGCGCCACCCGGCCCCGAGCCGTCGCCCCCGTCGAGGATCGCCCGCATCGTGGAGCCCCACAGGTACGACAGGCTCCGGAGCGGGGGGAACTTCTCCCGCCGCCACCTGGCGATCCCGATCTGGCAGACCCGCAGGAGGTCCGCCAGCGCCGCGCCCTCCGAGAGCCGGAGTCTGGCGAGGCCGGCGGCGCGGACCCCGTACGACGTCTCTGGCCCGCACTGGGTGTGGAGGATCCCCTCGACGGCCGAGAGAAGCTGGACGACGTCGAGTGTGTCTCGCGCGCTAGCGCGAGGCGCCGCCGAAGGCGGCGCAGGCTTCCCGCCGAAGGTTACCGGCAGATTTTTTGGGGGAGTAATACTAGAATCCTTAATCACTTTATACTCCTTACTACTAGTATAGGAAAGTAACGTCTCGGTAGCATCTCTTTTTTTCTTTGCGCGCTGCAACTTACGTGACTTCGTTACCCAGGCGCTATCATTGGGCTCCTTAGATGCTACCCGCATGCTACCATTGCCGGACTTCGTTACCGAACCCCGTCCATTTTGGCCTCCATTTTGACGCTGATGCGGGTGGGTTCTTGAGGCGATGTTCTCCACCGCGAAGGCCTCGTCGCACATCGACTCAACCTCGTCGAGGATGGCCGCCACGAAGGGTGGAAGCGCCGGGTCATTTCGTACCTCCTGGAGCCGGAGGGAGATCTTCTCGGCCAGCGCGAGGTTGACCCGCACGAGGTCGTTGACCGCCCGGATCACCGACTTCCGGTGCGCCCCACTCGCCTCCGCGACGCGGTTCAGGATGGCTTGCCGGCCCGCCCGATCGGCCGCACGATACTGATGAAGGACATCTCGCCCAACCTCAATCTTCGGAATCCTCATCTCCACCCCCCGGCGGGCTGCCGCTCGATCACCCAGCCGCGCTCACGGTAGACCCGCAGGCGCGCGAGCGCGTGCTGGGCCAGGTAGTCCTTCCGGGCGCCTGGGTCCCGGCCGTCCAGGGCGTCGTAGACCAGCACCTCCGCCTTATCTGATCGCGGCCGCAGCATCCGGCCGAACCCCTGGAGGACCGCGATCTCGCTCAGTGAGCCCCCCGCCAGAAGCCCAGCGTCGATCTCCGGGACGTCCATCCCCTCGCGGAACCACGGCGTCGCGACCAGCACGCCGCCCCCAGCGAGTAAGCGGTAGCGCCCGAGCGCCGCCTCCCGGTCCCGATCCTCCCCCGTCAGGCACCACGTCCGCTCGACCCCGCGCCGGCGGACCGCCGCCTCGAGGGCCGCGGCGTGGGGCCGGAGCTCGCACAGCACGAGGACCCGCTCCCCCGCCAGCGCGTGCCGCGCGGCCGCTGCGGCGAAGGCCTCGGTCCGGTCGCGGTTCCCGACGATCCCCCGCCGTCGGGCCTCGTCAAAGAGGCGGGTCCCGAGGCGCGCGAGGCGCTTCGGGTCGCGGCGCCAGTCCGGCAGGACGGCCTCCCGCACCTCCTCGTAGGACGGGTAGCTGGCGGGCGGTGGCTCCAGCAGCCGCACGGTCGGGCGCGCCAGGAACCCGGCGGCCTCGAGCACGCCAGTCTCGGCCGCCACGACAGTCGGGCCGCACACGCCCTCGAGCAGGAGGTCGGTCAGCGGGTCGCGCCGCGGGGCGGTGCCCGAGAGCCCGATCCTGTAGGCGGCCGACCCGCAGGCCTGGGCGACGAGTCTCCACGTGTCGGCGGCTCCGTGATGGCATTCATCGAGCACCAGCACCCTGACGGCCCCCAGGCGGGCCAGCGTGCCCGCGTGGCGCGACTCGAGGCGGCGGGCGAGGGTCGGGACCATCCCGACCGTCACGGCCCGCCAGTCGGCCGCCCCGGCCCCCACACGCCCAATCTCGACCCCGAGCCGCGCGCGGAGGCGCTCGGCGGTCTGGCGCGCGAGGTCCGCCCGGTGCGTGAGCCAGAGGGCCGGGGCCCCGACGCGTCGGATCACCTCGGCCCCGATCTCGGTCTTCCCGGACCCGGTCGGGCACTCGATCAAGACCCGGCGCCTCTCGACCGCCGCGTCGGCGGCCGTGACCTGGTAGGGTCGCAGCTCGACGCCCGCGAGCCGGTCAGCGAAAGGCATCGGCGCCGTGGGGTCGTCGTCGACCTGGATCCGCGCGTCCACGATCGCCGCCACGCGCTCGGCGAGCCCGGACGGGAACGCGCCGGACGCAGAGACGAGACATCTGGTACCGTCCCAGCGGCCGTTCTGGTAGGCGCGCGTGTGGCGCGCGCCCGGCACTTCGGCGGTCAAGGCCTCGCGCGCCGCGGCCCGGGCCTCTGGCGGTCCCTCGAGTCGGGCCCACGGGCCCCGCACGCGGACGACGGCGATAGCGCTCATTGACACCGAGTTAGGAGTTCCCACGCTCTAGCGGCTTGGGCGGGCACGACGGCGTTGCCAAGGGCGCGAAGTCGGTCCACCCGACGGGCACGCCCATCAGCCACTCGACGAAGCGGGAGTTGAGCCTCAGTCGCGGGGGCGAGGTCGGGCCAACGGGCGAGGACGGCGGCCCACCGATCCCGCTCCTCGGGGCTTGGCGGCCAAGCGGGCGGCCCTTCGTCCCGTAAATCTCCGCATCCGACTTCTGGCTGGAATCCGACCGCCAGTCGCGGCTCGTCAGGGTGGACCACAACTCCGCGTCCCGTTTCAGGTTTGTTCCCTGTATGCTCGTCGCGTCTGACCCCGGGCGCCTTCCGTCGTGCGCGCTCGGGCTCGCCCACAACTGTTCCGCGACATTGTGAAGCCCAACTTGTCGTTTCTTTCCGTCCGGTGTCATGCCCGCCCGAGGCATTCCGCCCCTCGGCTTCCGCCCGCCATTCGGGACGTTCGCGGTGGGCCAGCACGAAGACTCGCTGCCTCCGGTGCGGCGCGCCGACTTCAGCCGCCGTAACGAGTCGGCACGCAGTGACGTAGCCCAGGCCGTGTAACTCGGGCAGGACGACATGGAAGAAATACGGCAAGGCACCGGGAACGTTTTCGAGAAACACAACTCTTGGATCGGACTCAGCGACGATCCGGCGCACGTCAGGCCAGAGGTTGCGGGCGTCGTCGGCCCCCCGTCGCTTGCCCGCGACGGAGAAGGGCTGACAGGGAAACCCAGCGTGGACAAGATCGATTCGGCCGCGCCACGGGCGTCCGTCGAAGGTCCGGAGGTCGGGCCAGATCGGGGCACAATCCAACCATCCGTCCTCCATGCGCCGAATGAGCACGTCCTGGCAGTACGGGTCCGCCTCGACGTAGCAGACCGTCCGGTAGCCGGGCACGACCCGCTTGAGTCCATATCCAATTCCTTCGACCCCGGAGCAGAGCGAGAGCGCATTCATCTGTCCCCCGTCGCGTAATATCGTACCGCTGGCGGAAGGGAGGGGCTCCCCGGCCGGCGCCGGGGACGTTGCCCGCAGGTAGTCAGCCTGGACCCCTCTCTACGCCAGCCACACTCGGTGCTCGACCGTTACCCCCCGGCGATCGTGTGCGAACATGAGCCACTGGCCGGGCGGGTTCTGGGCCTTGATCTCTTCCTGGAGCCAGGTGTTGCCGGACTCGGTCGACCCGTTGACCCACAGGATGCGGGCAAGGCCCTCGTGCGTCTGGTTGACCGGGATCGACCACATCGAGTGCCAGTGACCGCAGAGCCCGTACCGGAACTGCTGCGGGAGCGTGCCCGAGGCCCACGACATGATGGCCCGGATGAAGCCGTACATCGGGATGCCGGCGAACCCCCCGCCCCGCATTTGGTCGCCGTGGAAGCAGAAGAACGCGTTCCGCCCCACGCTGAAGACGCGGTACCAGGCCCGCTCCCCGGGTTGATAATTCGGCAACCACCGGAGGCGTGCCTCGCCCCTGAGCTGCTGGTGCGTGGCGTGATAGAGCATGGCGTCGGCGTTCGTCTCGGGGTGGTAGTCCCCACGGCGCCCGATCCGCCCGTGGTTCCCGACAACGTCGTGGACCTCGACCTCCTCAAAGTAGTTGAGGAGGTCGCGCAGGAGAGTCCCCAAGATCTCGGGACCGTCGAGCAGGACTTGGCGGAAGAGCGAGGCGTCGACGCGCCACGCCTGGCCCGGGAAGATGGTCTCTCCCTCGACGAGGTCGCCGAGCAGGCACACGACCGCCTTCCGGATTGGACGGTCCGCCCGCTGGATGCCGACGAGGCGCCGGACGCGGTCGGCGTACAGCGCGATGCGCTTGGCACAGACCTCGGTGCTGTAGGTGGGGGTCCGCTTCCCGAGCTGCCAGTCCGAGACCAGTAGGATGGCGGTCTCGGGGTCATCCTTTCTGCGCTCCGCCCGCGGGGCGGCGACCGGCCGGTACGTGACCTGGTCAGCGGCCTCCCGCGCGGCTCGGTACACGGCGTCGACGAGATCGCGGGACGTCAACTTGGCCTCGTCGAGCTGGCGTAAGAGCTTCGCGTTGTCCGCCTGGAGCTTTCGGATCGCCGTTTCGTGCTTCGCGGCGTCCTGCATCGTGGTCTTCATAGATCCCCTTTGCATTGTCCGCTCGGCACGTTGGGCACTCTCGACGGCGGTGCTTGTGGACGGTGGTCGGACTCGTTCCGGCGTACCCGCGCGCTTGCAGGACGCTCAAGAACGCCTCTTGGCTGATCGCCGGGTCGGCGAGCGCCCGCCGGAAGTCGGCGCGGTCATCGCGCGAGAGCGCCCGGTAGAAGTCCCTCAGGAGGCAGGGCCTCAGTCTCCGGCCCGCCGCCTCGGCGGCCATCAGGTCGTACAGTCCCACGCCCTCCCTTATCGCGCCTCGGGCGGATGGCTCACCGCCCGCAGCTCCCCAGCCGCTCCGTCCCGTTCTCGCCGCCGCTCATGCTTTCTCTCCGAGGAGCCGTCTCAACATTGCCTCGTCAAACGACTTGTACGCCTTCCCGTCCCGCCACCACCGTTTCCCGAGGTTCGGGTGGTCGCGCCCCAGGCGCCGGAGGTCGCAGTGAAGGCCCGGGGTGTTCCACCTGGGGTAGAGCCCGACCCCGTTCCACGGGAACCTCTCGGCCCACAGCCACAGGTCGACCAGCGGCACGGGCTCCACGACGCGGCGGCCCCCAGCCTGGCGCACGACCTCGGCGTGGTAGTCCACCGCCGTCGCGAGCGGGCGCGCGGTCGTGTAGTGGCTCGAGTCCCCAGCGTCGTGGCTGCCGGGCCGGTCCCACGCGACGTGGATCACGTACCGGACGCCCGGCAGCGCCACGCCATGCGCGGCCCGCTGCTCGTCCAGCAGGTACACGACGTCCGGCTCCACGAGGTCCGGGTCGTGCACCCACTCCTCGCGCCGGAAGTGCCTGACGCGCCCCCACTCCACACTCATGCCGCGCCCCCGCGATATACCCTATAGGAGGACCGCATCATGACGCCGACGGCGCTCTTCGTGCTCTGGCTCCTGTACTCGACCCCGTGGGCCATCGGGCCCGTCCCGATGACACCCGGCTGGGCGGGCGTCGCGCTCCTGGACCAGGAGGCGTGCCTCGCGGCGCTCGAGCGCTCGCCCCGCCCCGGCGCGTGCCTGCCGGGCGGCGCCCCCGAGCCCGGGCCGCTGGCGCGTGTCGAGCGCCGCTGAGGGGTCACCGCGCCTCCCAGGCGGCGCGCGAGACCGTGAACGCGGCCTCGGGAGGGTCGCCCGAGATCCCGCCCCAGGCCCACGGGCCGGCCGCCAGCTCCCGGACCCGCTGGTCGAGGTGCCGGGTGTTGGACAGCAGGATGGCGGCCCGCACCTCCTGGACCGCGGGGTCGCGGAACGCCTCGTCCACCAGGTACTCCCGCACCCGCAGCCTGGCGCCGCAGCCCCGCGCCTCCGGCAGCAGGCAGACGCAGTAGGACACAGCGTTCGACCCCGCCGACTCGAGGGACCCGACGCCCAGCAGCTTGCTGCGGTCGTCGACCACTGCCCACGTCCGCTCGCCGGGACGCGGGCGCTCGCGCCAGCGCGGGCCGAACGCCGCCTGGGGGTCCGGCAGGGACGCCATCGCGCGGCCCCACAGCGCCTCGGCGCACGGCCTCGTGACCTCCCGAAACCATATCATCCCGCGTCCTGCGGGTATGGCACCGTATAGTCGGCGAGCTGCTCCTCGGGCGCGCCGCCCTGCGGCGGCTCCGGGTCTCGGCGCAGGGTCTCCCAGAGCTGGTGGCGCGCGCACCGCTCGACCATCGCGCACGCGTCAGACAAGCGGCATCTCCAGCTCCACGAGTGGGCGCCGGAACTTCGTGTGCCGGACCTTGAGCCCCCAGCCGGCGCCCCGCGCGTGCTCCTGCATGACGGGCGACTCCCAGTACTCGGTCGGCATGAAGATGCTGGCGTCGCTGTACCCGGCCGCCAGCATCCAGGCCTTCGTGGCATGAAGCGAGTCCGCCATCGGCTCCTGGCGCATCGGGGTCAGGAGCGCGATGTTCCCGAGGTGCCGGCCCCCGCGGTCGGCCCGGAACCTGACCGCCCGGACGTCCGGCTTCCCGGCGCGGCCCGGGCGCTCGGTCACCAGCAGGGTGGCGCGGTCGAGGTGGTACTGGTCCTCGCACCGCTGGGCGTACAGCGCCTGGTCCGGGGCGTCGCGCCAGCGCCCCCGGACGTGCTCGACGAGCGCCGGGACCTCGCCCTCCTGGGCCTCGCGGGTCGCGTAGCCGCCGCGCTCGAACGTCGCCCCCACCGCCCGGCGCGCCGGCCACCCGCGGAACACCGCGTCGTCGAGCGGGAACTCCAGCAGCGTCGCGGCGCGGTACGCCCCCACCTCGCGGGCCCCGTAGTTGGCCCGGAGGCCCGCGATCCAGTCCGGGCGGTTGGCGCGCGTGCGGGACAGGAGCGCGCCGTGCCCCATCGCGCGGAGCGCCCCCCAGACCGGGCGCTCGGCCTCGCGCCAGAACCAGGCGGGGCGCTCGCGGTTGAAGTGGATCGTCCACGTCACGGTCGGGCGCCGGTCGTCCAGGTACACGAGCTCGTGCTGGAGCGGCCGGCCCCGGAACTCGAGCGCGAGCTGCCACGTCGAGGGCTGGTCGACGCGGCCCGCGAGCTGGCACCACGCGTGCGCCTCCGGCGGGTCGCAGCACGGCGGGTCGCCAGGGCACCGGGCCGGGAAAATACCCGCTTCCACCCCGACCGCCGCGCTGGCGTCCAGGTCGTCGGCCGTCAGGCGCCGCAGCCGCAGGCCCGGGACATCCGGGTACTCGTGCTCCGGCGTGTCGGGCGGGTCGAACCTCGTCACGGTCGAGGGCGGCGGGGTCGCGGCCCCGCTGTCCGCCCACCGCGCCTTGAGGTGCCGGTGCGCCCGGGCCTCGACGACGGCCTCGTACCCGTTGTAGCCGCGCGACCGGAGGACGCGCCACAGGACCCGGTCGTCGTGCGGGAGCGCGAGCCCCCGGTCGGTCCACCGCGCGACCGGCAGGACGTCCGGCCCCTGGAGCAGCTCGGCGTCCGCCGCCGTGACCCGCACCTCGCCGGGCGGGGCGTCGACCTCCGACGAGACCACGGCCGTCACCCACCCGCCGGCGTCGAGCGCGACCCCGTGCCTCACGCCGACTTCGCGTCCGCCATGAAGCGCCAGGACGTGACCTTGTAGCCCGCGCCCCCCGAGACGTCGGACAGGCGCCCGAGGAGGTGGTACGACACGAAGCCGGTGCTGCACGGCTCCTCGAGCCGGAAGGAGCGGAACACGGTCACGGCCGTCACGTTCGGGGCCTTGGCGCCCGCGAGCGAGAGGGACTGCGAGTAGACGACCTCGCCGCACGACGGGGCGCCCGTCGTCGTGCTGTTGCGCAGGAGCCGGTAGTACGCGGTGCGGGCCGACCCGTCGTTCGGCCCGTCGAGCTGGAGGCGGGCGACGAGCCACGACCGGATCACGTCCGTGTCGCGCTGGAGCTGCACGAAGTTGCTCACCGCCTGGATCTCGAACTCCACCGTCGAGCAGAAGTAACACGCCACGACGCTGTTCGTGATCGCGGCGCGCGAGATCTGCTGCTCGGCGACGTCCGCCGTCACGATCCGGATGACGCGCACCCCCTCGCCGGGCCCGAAGCTCGACTCCGCGCACGAGAGGCTCCGGGCCGCGGGCCAGTAGGCGTAGCACGTCAGGTACTCGACGTCCTCGTCGTGGAACGTCTTGGCCTTCGCGCGCCGGTGCTCGACCGCCGAGCCCGTGCTGGTGGACCCGCAGGCGCGGTACAGGACGATCGAGGCCCAATCCACGGGCTCCGCGTACGTGACGTTGACCTCCACCACTTTCCCGCCCCCCTGCACGGCCGTCAGGGCGGTCGGGGCCGCCAGGACTCCGAAGCTCGGGGGCACAGTCGCGGGGGTTGGGACCTGGAGCGGGGCCGGCATCTCGGTCGACTCCGCGGTCGGGAACGCGAGGTCGTCCGGCAGCGTCCCGCACGAGTAGCTGTAGAACGCGCACGACCAGGGCGCGAGCCGCATCAAGATCCGGTCCAGCGCCTTGCTGATCTGCCGGACCTCCATCGGGGCGCACGTGTAGGCGAGTGGCGCATAGGTGAGCGTCACGCGGTCGCCCGGCGCCGCCTGCCGCGCCTCCTGCGCGACCGCGACGTCCACGACTTCGTTCCCGTGGATCTCCCGCCTCGAGAGGTAGTGCGCCACCTTGTCGGCCGCGCCCGAGTCCCGCAAGAACCGGTGCTGGAGCAGGACGTCGCGCCCGACCCCCTTGTGGACCGCGCGCTTCACCTCCAGGCGGTACCCGCTCAGCGCGTCCCACCGGTACGCGAGGCGGTAGTCCCGGACGGTGTTCTCGAGCGGCGGGCGCTCGCGCGGCGTCAACACCGCCAGGAGGTTGCGCTCCCCAGCCCCGGCGCCGTCCCGCACCGCCATCCTGACGTCGGCTTGGAGCGCGTCAACCGAGACCATCCACTCGCCCGAGGCGTTGGCGTCGAGCCGCATCCCGCGCACGAGCAGCAGTTCACGCAGGACGTCGAGGGCCGCGCGCGGCTCCGCCAGTACGCCGTCGCAGTAGAGGCCCGTGACCTCGGTCCCGGTCGTGGGGTCGAGCTGCGCCTCGGCGGCGTTGAAGCTCGCGGCGTTGACGCTCTGGCTCAGTCCATAGGTGGTGTCGGACAGCAGCGTTCGGACGGCGCGCGCGAAGTTCCGCTCGGCCGAGAGGCCCGTGACATCGGCGTAGATCGGGAAGAGGGCGTTCTGCCAGTCCACCTGTCGGCGCGGGAACCTCACGGTCGTGAGGCCCGCGTACCGCGTGGTCTCGACCGTGTACTCGCTGGTCTCGATCTTGTGGAGCGTGCCGTCGCCTGCGAGCCGGTACATCTGGTCGACCGTCAGGGCGCCGCGCCCCACCAGGTAGTCGTACTGGTCGTTCGTCCGGTCGTCGTTCACGTAAGGGCATCGGTGGCGCTCGATGTTCCCGAACACCACCGGGATCGGGACCCCGAGGTCGCGGGCGTTCGGGAACGTCGAGGCCAGGACGGTCCCGAGCGGGACCGGCTGCTCGAAGACGCTGAGGTCCGGGGCGACGGCCCGCACCTCGACCCACCCCTCGCCGAGCGCGGTCGTGCTGACCTTGCCGGTGAACTCCGTCACGCCGGTGCCGCTCTCCTCGTCGTACCGCGTCAGGGTGAGGGTCGTGCCCCGCAGGTCCGCGGTGTGGAGGGCGTCGAGCGCGCCGTCGGCGTTCACGAGCCGGAACGAGACGGACGTGGCGCCCGTGACCCCGTAGAAGGCGTCGAAGTACGAGCGCTCGACGACCGGCTCCTCCGTGATCCGCCCGACGTACCGGACCCCCGACACCACGAGGTCGCGGCCGGCGAAGTTCTGCGGGACCGAGTCCTCGACTCCGCGCTGGATCGCGGAGGCCTGGAACAGCCCGGCCTGCGCCCAGGTCCTGGACTGCGCGCCCGTAAGGCGCACGAGCCAGACGGGGCGCCAGATCTTCTGGCGGTCTGGTGCCGTCATCTACTCGCTCCCGTAGCTGACCGGTGGCCCTGCGATCTGGACGGCGCCGGTGACGGTGCCGTGGTTGCCGCTCCCCGAGTAGTCCTTGGCGCTCACGCCGTCGTCGAGCGGCGACCACTGCACGAGGTTCGCCGTCCGCGCGGGCCGTGCGCTCTCCATCTCCTGGGCGACCTCCGCGGCTGTGAGCGCCGCGGTCCAGACCTTGAGGTGGGCGAGCACGCCGTCGAGGTCCCACGCGTTGGCGCCGTCCGTGCCGATAGTCACGGTGTCGGCGGAGCTGCCGATCGACGCCGGGATCGTCCCGCTGAACGTCACGGTCTGGGCGACCCCGTTGACGTAGAGCTTCAACCGGTCCGCGTTCGCCGCGCCGCCGCCGTCGTAGACGATGGCGAGGTGGACCCAGACCCCCGCCGAGAAGATGCCGGCGACCCGACCCTTCGGGGCGGTCGTGCCCATCACGAAGGCGAAGTCCGCGCCCACGCTGCCGTCGCCGACGCCGTGCCACAGCACGAGGTCCGCCGCGTCGCCGCCGACCGACGCGACCTTGCCCCAGATGACTGCGGCGTCGGAGGCGGCCGTCGGCTTGTACCAGACGCACACCGTGAGGAGCGAGGAGCCGTCGATCGCGTTGATATCGCCGAAATCGACCTTGTCGTCCACGCCGTCGAAGGACAACGCCATCATCCGACCTCGTAGGAGAGCGTCTTGCAGTCGCGCCACGCGGCCGGGCCTTCGTCGTGGGTGCACCGATGGAGTGTGAACGTTCCGGCAACGATCCGCCCGGCCAGATGGGCGGCGCGCAGCGCGCCGCGGATGTTGCGCGCCTTGGCCTCGTCGCGTGCGAGGTCCATATCCGCCCGGAGCGTCGGCCGCTCCTCCTCATCCGTCCCCGGCGTGGCGCTCCCGCCCCGGGCTTCGACGGCCGCCCGCGCCGCGTCGCGGTGTGCCGCCGTGTCGAAGACCGCGAATGCCTTCACCCGCCAGAACGCCATTTTACGTGCTGCTCGACATCGACAGGACGCCCATCAGGAACCTGGCGTCCGTCCCGAGCGTGTCCGTGGCGACGTCGCGCTCGATCTTGATCTGGATCAGGTCACTCCCGGCCCACCCCGACGAGCACGGGATGTGCCCCGACGTGACCTGCTGGCGGAGGACGTACCCGGCGCACGTAGCGCACCCCGCAGCGATCGCCGCGGCGCCCCCGGCGCCGTCCCAGGACGAGGCGGAGGGGACAGCGCGCGTCGTCACCGTCCACGCCACGACGCCGCACGACGTCGCGACCTGCGCGAGCCAGTAGACCTCGAGGTTCGCCGTCACCGGCGTGAAGCCCGGCGGGACCTGGGCGTACCAGTGGGCGGCCTCCGACGCGGCGGCGTCGAAGTCGAGCACGTAGTAGGGCCACGCCGTCCCCGCGATCTTCTGGAGCTGCGGGAACGCAGCCGCCCCGAACTCCGCGCCGGTCGGGCGGAGGAGCTTCTGCGGTTTCGAGGCTGCGCCCGCCGCTGCCGCTGCCGCTGCCGCGCCCACGCCGATCATCTCTTGGGCCCCCCTCTCTACGTCGACGTCGCCGCGAGGCGCTCGGCGTACTGGAACTGGAACGCGACGACGTGGATGCGCCCGGGGTGCGCGTCGCCTGCCGCCGTCGAGCACGAGTCGCGCTTCCACTGGAACGAGAGGACCGAGTTCTGCGTGAACAGCCCGCTCGTGAACGTTCCAACGAGCTGCTCGCTGAGGCGCCCCGTCGTGGTGCTCGCCGTCAGGAGATTCGCCGTCGATGCCGCCGCAGCCTCGGGGTTGCCCCCGGCGTGGCACGCCGCCAGGTACTCGAGGACGCTCCGGACGTCCTGCGTCGACGCCTGGCACCCGCCGACGACGGCGAAGAGGTACGACGGCCGCTCGACGTTCATGTCCGCCGGTGCTTCGATCGACCACCGCACGCTCGCGGCGTTGCACGTCGAGAACGCGAGCGTCGGGGCGTTCCCGAAGAACGCCGCGTCCGGGGCTTCTCCGGTCGAGAGCTGGACGACGTTGATCTCGAGGCGGCGGACGCCGAAGCGGGCGGCCCAGCTCGCGCCGGTCCCGGAGGACGGGTCGCGGACCAGGACGTCGTCGCTGCTCCCCGCCGACAGGACGAGGGCGGCATTCCACTCGTCGGGCCCGATCTCGCCTGCCACGCCGAGGTCAGACACCGCCGAACACGCTGTATGCGTGATGATCGCGTCGGTCATGGCCCCACCACCTCGTCGAGCGTAATCATCGTCTCGGCCTCCGCGCCGGCCGCCTGCCAGTCGGGGTCCTCGGCCCACCGCACCACGTACCCCTGCCGCGGGTCCCCGAGGTTCAGGTAGGCGTAGAAATAGTCGGCGCTCCACGCGCGGCGCGCGACGTCCTGCCAGTCCTCGAGCGCGTCCCCGAGCCCGGGCGACGCGGGGTCCGTGCAGGCCTTGACCGACCCCCGGATCTGGACGCGCGGCTCCCCCATCCGGAGGCGCTGCCCCCAGCCGCCGTGCGGGGGCCCGACGTCAAGCCGCGGCCGCACGGTCCGGAGCCCGGCCGGGACCCGGAGGTGGGCCGGGGTGTCGGTCAGCGCGCCCGCCACCCAGACGCCGCCCAGTTCCCAGTACGTCGAGCCGAGCGTCGGGCCGCCGGCGCACGTCGCGGTGGTGGGGTCGAGCTTGATCCGCAGCCACCGGTACCCGAAGCCCGTCGCGAGGTGCGCGTGCTGGAGGCGCCACGAGAGGGGGTCGCACGTCAGCGCGACGGCCTCGCTGTAGGTGGGGGCCGCGAAGAGCCCGCTCGAGGAGGCGCCCTGGATCGTGGCGGACGTGAAGCCGGCGTTCACCAGCCCCACGAGCGCGACCGTCTGCGAGCTCCCGAGGTCCAGCAGCCACTCCTGCGTGGTCTGGGTGTCGGCGGAGCGCCAGGGGCGGAACGGGCGCTGCGGCTGCTGGGCCTCGGTCGAGCAGTAGTTGCACGCCTGGCCGGACCCGTAGGCGACCGCGGCGTCGGCCTCCGCGAGGTTGGCGAACGAGAGGCGCATCACGGGCACGGCTACATCCCCCGAGCCGCAGCTTGGACGGCCGCCCGCATCCGGGGCGAGGTCCGGATCATGCGCTCGAGCGCGTCCGCGAACGCCCGAGCCTGGGCCTCGGGATCTCGGCCCCCGCCCTGCACGACGATGTCCCCGAACTGAACCGAGACCGCGCCACCGCCGCCGCGCGAGACAGCCTCGCCCATGTGCAGAAGGTACGGGGCGGTGCGCGGCACGTAGTCCGTCCCGCCGGCGTAGCTTCCCGCGACCGGCGCGGTGGGGTAGAAGAGCCCCGTCGTAGGGTCCGGGTACGTGCTGACCCCGGCCGGGACCTGCGCGAGCGTCGCCCAGGGCCCCCGCGCTGAGCCGTTGCCGCCGAGCCCCGCCGTGTTGGCCGCGATCTGCGCGAGGTACCCGACCGCCACCTGGTCGATCGTGAGGCTCTGCGAGGCCCGCGCGTTCGCCTCCTCGCTGAGCCGGCCCAGCAACTCGAGCGCCGCCTCGGGCCCCATCGAGGGGTCGAGGCGGTCGATCACCAACTGGAGGTCCGCGTGGAGGAGCGCGAGCTCGTCAACGACGGCCTGCTGCTTCTCGCGCATGAAGTCCTCGAACGGCGCGCCACCCGTGAACTCCGCGACGCGCGCGCCGAGCGCGGCACTCACGCTCTCGAGCGTCATGGCCACGTCCTCGAACAGCGCCTGGAAGGCCGCGCTCGGGCGGTCCCACAGGAGCTGCCCGGCCTCGAGCACCCCCTGGGCGCCCGCCACGATCGCCTGCGCCATACCGGGATCCGGCGCCGCGAAGAACGTGTCCAGCAGCTCCTGGAAGTCGGCCCGGCGCGCCCCGTAGATCTCCGACGGGTTCGTGCTCGCGAGCTCGCTCGCGCGCAGGCCCTGGACCGCCGCGTCGACGAGCGTCTGGGCCCCGACCCACGCCCCCACCACCTGCTGGATGTAGGCCAGCTCCTCCTGGTACCGCTGGGCGATCGTCGTCCGGAGGTCGTCCGTCAGCGCGATGGCGGTCGCGAGGTCCGGGGCCTCGGCGATGGCCTGGCGCGCGCCGGCGATCTCGTCCGCGAAGTCCGACACCAAAGCGTCGAGCTGGGTGCGGAACGCCGCGAAGTCCGCCGCGGACTCCGTCGTGATGCCGGCCGCCTCGCCGACCTCCTTCCGGAACTCCCGCACGGCGTTCCGGAGCTGCTCGAGCGCCGAGCGCGCCGCGGTGATCTGCTGCGCGTCGAGCTCCACCAGCGCCTCGACGAGCGCCGCGATCTGGTCCGAGATTCCCTGGTTCATCCCGGTGTCCTGCGTTGGGCCGGCCCAGAGGAGGGTGCGGACCTTCTTGATCAGGTCGGGGTCCTGCCGCACCGCGCTGGCGAACTGCTCGTACGTCAGGGTGGCCTCGAGCGAGTTCGGGCCCTTGCCGATGTAGACGCCGCTGGCGCCGGGGTACAGGTCGGTCGGCCGGGGCGCAGTCGCCGGCGTGAAGGCGAACGGGAACTGGAAGCCCGGCGGCGCGACCGGGGGCCCGATCGCCTGCCCGACGGCCCCGAAGTCCTCCGGCGAGAAGAACGTGCTGGCGACCGGGTTCCGCCCCCCGCCCATCGCGCCGGGCTGGAACGCCGCGATCGCGTCGTAGAGATCGCGGAGGCTCTGGACCCCGCCCAGGGCCCCGCCGAACTCGTTGAAGAGCTGGACCTGCTGCGCGCGGCTCTCTGCGTTCCGCTGCGCCCGCGTCTTCTTCTTGCCACCGAACATCCCACCGAGGAAGCCCCCGCCCGAACCCCCGAGTGCCCCGCCCAGGAGGGCCCCGATGATCGCGCCCGGGACGTTGCCGATCGCGAAGCCGATCCCGGCGCCGATCCCGGCGCCGATGCCCGTCCCGGCGTACGTCCCGATCGCCGCGGGCCCGGTCGGGTCGCCGCCGAAGATCGCGGACCCGAGGTTCAGCGCGATGCCGGCCGCCGCGAGGTAGGGCGCGAAGGACGAGATCATCCCCGCGCTTCCGAGGAGCCCGGATGTCGGCGCCGTCGCGGCCCCGCCGATCGCCCCGACCCCGGCGCCGAGCTCGAGTGCCCCGGTCCCGAACGACACGCTCGCCGGGAGCCCGAACGCGGCGCCGCTCAGGCCGCCGAGCGCGTAGTTGCTCGGGAGATTGTAGATCCCGGGGAAGGCGTTCGCGAACCCGAGCCCGGCCTGGAACGTCCCGACCCCGCCGAACCCCCCGGCCGCGTTCGCGCCGGCCCCGACTCCGCCGCTCACGAGGGCCGAGCCCGCGGCCTGCGCGGCGCCCCCGAGGAACCCGCCCCCCGCCCCTCCGCCGCCCCCGAGGAACTGCATCGTGAGGCCCGCCGCGAGCGTCGCCAGGGAATTGATCAGCGGCGCCAGCGCCTGGCGGATCACGCGCTGGGCGAACTCCACGATGATGTACTGCCCCAGGTTCGCGAACGCCGCCTTCACGGTCTGGGTCCCCTGGATGATGCCGGTCGCCAGCTTCTCGAACGCGCCGCCGACCGCCCCGAAGACGTCGAGGTAGAAGCCCCGGATCTCGCCGAACCGTCGCGCCTCCTCGCGGATCGCCGCGAGGCGCTGGACCTGCTCGCGCTCCTTCGGGCCCAGCTCGTCGAGCGACCGCCCGAACAGCGTCCAGGCTGAGCGCATCTCGTCCGCCGCCTGCGCGGTCTCCGCCATCCCGGCCCGGAGCTCGACCTGCGCGGCTTTGATCGCCTCCTCGGCCCCGGCGCTCTTCTCCGTGAGCACGATCTGGTCCGCGGAGATCCGCCGGAGGTCGCTGTCGACCTCCTCCATCCCGTCCGAGAGCCCGGCGAAGAACGCCGGCCAGTCGGACAGCGCCTGGGAGAGGTCGTCGGCCGCGGCCTCGACCTCGGAGAGCGACTCGGCCGCCTCGTCGCCCGCCCGGGCGAACGCCTCGAGCGCCGCGGCGCGGTCCCGCAGGACCTCCGCGGTCGAGAGCACCCCGGTGAACTCCCTGCCGCCCCACACGGGCAGCGGCTCCTCCTTCGCGGCCGGCATCGCGGCCGGTAGCACGACGGGCGGCCCCATCGTGGGCTCGCGCGCCAGCGCGGCCTCGAGGTCGGCGCGCTGCCGCTCCTCCGCCGCGGTCTCGGCGAACCGGAACGGCACGGCGCTGATGTTCCGGCCAACGAAGTTCAGGAACCTCGTCAGCCACTTGCTGAACGGGCCATCCTCGTGCCGCCGCGCCTGGGCGTCCAGCTCGCGGTACAGGTCCGCCACCCCGGCGGCGAGGTCGCGCGTCCCCGTGACGGCGCCCGCCATCAGCTCCGCGGTGTTCCGCACCCACTGCGTGAACCCCTCGGTCTGGACGAAGTCCGCGACCTCCTTCGCGAGGGCCTTGAGGGCGTCGAAGAGCGGGCGGAACCCCTCGGCGAGCGCGAGCTGGACGTTGTCCGAGATCGTGCTCGTCAGGCCGGTCCAGGTGCCGGCCATCTCGACCATCGAGCCCCCGAACCGGCGGAACTCGGACTCGAGAGCCGCGAACGTCTCCTTCGCGCTGGCGCCCGCCTCCTGGAGCTTCTCGATCTTGGTCCGGCCCTCGGCCGACAGGATCCCCATCTCCTGGAGCCGCATCGCGGCCTCGCCGAATGGGCGCCCGCCCTGGATCATGCTGTAGGCGCGCCCGAACCAGAACGCGACGTCCTGGATGCCGCGCCCCGAGACCGCGGCCGCGTCCCCCACCAGCGTCAGGGACTCGCGCGCCTTCTGGGCGCTGACCCCGAACGTGAGGAGCAGGCGCGAGGCCTGGAGGATCGGGCCCGTCTCGAACGGCGTCTTGGCCGCGAAGTCGAACAGCGACCGGACGTGCTCCTTGGCGGCGTCCCCGGACTTGAGCAGGGCCTTGAATTGGAGCTGGGCGGTCTCAAGCGTCGAGTTCATCCCGATGACGGCGTTCTTGGCGGCCGCCAGCGTCCCGGTGACGCCCCGGAACCCGACCATCGCGGCCGAGAACGCGAGCGCCCCCTTGACCAGGCCGCCGAACGCGAGGGAGACCTTCTGCGACTGCCGCTCGAAGTCCCGGCCGAACTGCTGCTGGCCGCGCGCCGCCTCGTCGAACCCCCGCTTCCACTCCGCCATGTCGAGGCGGAGCTTCGCGACCAGTTCCCCGACGTTGACCTCGCCCGCCACGCGCCTAGCCCTCTCTCCTGTGCCGGCGCATCTCCTCGGAGAGGATCTGCGCCATGCGGTCCTCGCCCACCAGCTCCTGCATCAGGTCCGAGACCCGCGGCGCCTGCTTCAGCATCCCGGTCGCGGCCGTCACGCGCGCCACCAGCCAGGCGAGGCGCCACATCTCGCGCTCGTCCCGGCGCTGGCGCCCGACCGCCATCGCCACCAGCTCGGCGGGCGTGAGGCGCGAGAGCTGGCGAGGCTCGAGGCCGAGCTGCTCGTACGCCAGCGCCTCGGCCTCCTCGTACCCGACCGCCATCTCTACTCGGCGGCCGCCTTGTCCCCCGCCCCCCGCCCGAAGTACCCCGACTCCGTGAAGGCCTCGTTGAGCAGGTACAGGACGTCGTTGAGCGCCCCCCGCCCGCTGTCCACGTACTCGGTCAGCAGCCGCTCGACGTCCTCGAACCGCAGCCGCTTGTCGTCCGACCGCAGCCCCGCGTAGAGCGCGTGCTGGAGGGTGTTGACCGAGAGCCGCGTGAGGTCGCCCACGATCTCGCCCATCGGCTTCCCGAGCCGCCCCTCCATCGCCTTCAGGTCCGCGAACGTGAACTTGATCCTCCGCACCCGGTCCAGCGTGATCTCGACGCCGCTCGTCATCTCCGGAGCCTCCCCTCTCTGGGTACCGTCGTCCCCACCACGGGTTTCTGACCCACTACGTCTACGTCGTGATCGACCGGCTCAGGTCGCCCGCCGGCTCGAACGTCACGGTCGCGTCCAGGAGCGACCCGACCCCGCCCGACACGGGCGAGTAGCGCGGCAGGTGCCACGTCCCCTGGTACCGCGGGTTCGCGGCCGCCGAGCAGGCGTAGCACGCCCGGATCTCGATGCAGCTCTGGCACCCGACCGCCGGGAACAGGAGCGCGTCCACGCAGGAGAAGTTCTGGTGGAACGTCACGTCCAGGCCCTGCGACTTCAGGCCACCGCGCCGCTTCCGGGTGTCGTCGCCCATCGCGGTCTCGTCCAGCGACTCGGCCTCGTACGTCAGCGACAGGGACGAGACGTGGCACGAGAGCGTCTCGCCGTTGAACAGGAGCATCGCGTTCTTCCAGACAAAAGTCGGCATACCGACCCCTCCTCAGTCGCCCACCGACACGGCGGTGAGCCAGTAGTTCGTCTGCCCGCAGGTCTGGGACCAGGCGCCGCGGTAGTACCGCCGGTCCGTGCTGGTCGCCGACGCGCAGTTCCACGGGACGCTCGCCCACTGCGAGTCCCGGCAGGCCCGGCTCGTGAACGCCACCAGGTCGGTCCCGGTGTTGAGCGCCGTGTAGCCGCTCGAGCTGTTGGCCTGGACCAGGGCCTTGATCCCGCCGGCCGTCGAGCTCAGGACCTGAAGCGCCGCGTAGAGCGCGACGTCGCAGGCCCGGCCCCCGAGGTCCGCCACGGTGCCGGCGCCCGGGCCCGTGCAAGCGCAGACCGTCCCGGCCGTCCCGGCGTCGTTCCCGACCCCGCGCGTGGTGCCGTCCTTCAGCACGATCGCCCTGACGATCA
>Ga0208375_1001568_pt1 | contig 25077 bp, 26 predicted proteins | sample RifOxyD1_FD_184038 | JGI IMG/M metagenome (GOLD analysis project Ga0208375, IMG submission 184038) | Soil microbial communities from Rifle, Colorado - Rifle Oxygen_injection D1 (SPAdes) | ecosystem: Environmental > Terrestrial > Deep subsurface > Rock core/Sediment | place: Rifle, Colorado...
TGTTAAATAATTTTTCACCCAATTTAATAGTTGCCCAAATCGTCACCAAACCTGGAATTAAAGCTCCCCAAAGGCGCAACCACCACTCGGTAATAGTGACCTTGGCAGCAAAATGCACTAAATAATGCAGAAGAGGTGGCTGGAAATCATTGATAATCTCCAGTTGTTGGCTAAATGGTCGCACACTTTCTAGTGCCTGAGCCGCCTCATCCAGCCAAAAAGAGCCAGCAAGCAGTGGCAAGCGCAAAAGTAGAGCAAAAATCAAAATCAACCAAAGTAATGGGTTTTTCTTCACCCTTTCATGATACCGCGAAATTATTCGCATGTCAGGTTAGTGTCAGATTAACTAGTTATTCTTAAGAAAGCATGATAAAAATTGGCGCCCATCCAGTTTGTAAAAAATTTATTATATCGCTACCAAAATTTGCCAAAGGACAAGTAGATCATTCTTTGAGATTGCTAAGAACTTATGGTTATGAGCTTAGGATGCCACAATCTAAAAAAATCGATAGTAATTTATATGAGTTGAGAGTAAGGGGAGCACTACCAGTGAGACTGCTTTACTGTTTTATAAATCAAAATGCTTATCTTCTCCATGGTTTTATTAAAAAGTCGAATCAAATTCCTAAAAAAGAGCTATTAACGGTTAAAAAGAGACTAAGGTTCTTGACTTTTATATAACATATATGTAATATTAACAATTATTATGAAAAATTATAAACTCAAAGACTACATCCCTTTTGAAGAGCTAGAAAAAGAGCTACTAGCTGATCCAGAAGTTAGAGCGATTGTTGATGAACTTCAACCTGAATACGACCTCATCTGCCAAATGATTGATAAAAGGTTAGAAAAAAAAATGAGTCAAAAAGATCTTGCAGACAAAATTGGTACCAAACAATCCGCCATTTCTCGTTTAGAATCTGGTGACGCCAATCCCTCTTTCAAATTCCTCAAAAAAGTGGCCAAGGCTTTTGACGCCAAGCTAGTGATTCAGTTCAAATAATTTTCTACTACTTTTTCTGCTACAATTTTGAGTATGCAACGATTTGCCAATAAAAAAATCCTAGTCACTGGAGCAACGGGTTTTATTGGCTCTCACCTATCCGAAGCACTGCTTAATGAAGGCGGCGTAGTCACTGGGGTTGATAATTTTGTATCTAGTGATCAAACCAATCTCAAATTTCTCAATTCATCTACTAACTTCACTTTTATCGAAGCCGACGTCAGTCACGATCCAGAAACTTATCTCAAAACGCAAGTGTTTGACTTCATTTTTCATTTTGCTTCACCGGCCAGTCCGCCCTTTTTTCGCAAGTTTGCTCGCGAAATTTATTTAGTCAACTCAATCGGTACCGATCACTTACTGCAATATCTCAAGCAAACCAATCCACAAGGCAAGTTTATTTATGCCGGCAGTTCAGAAGCCTATGGCGATCCACTAGAGCATCCACAAAAAGAAAGTTACTGGGGCAACGTCAATCCCAACGGCCCTCGTTCTTGTTACGATGAAAGCAAGCGCTTGGGCGAAACAATTTGTGGTGTTCATCAACGCGAATTTGGCCTAGATACCCGCATTGTACGCATCTTCAACACCTATGGCCCACGCATGAATCCCAAAGACGGACGAGTCCTGACCAACTTTGTTTCCCAAGCCCTAGCCCAAGAACCACTTACCATTCACGGCGACGGCCAGCAAACGCGCTCCTATTGTTATGTCAGTGACCTGGTAGAAGGTATTTTGCGTTTGGCAGAGAGCGACTTAGCCAGTGGCGCCACAGTCAACCTGGGCAATCCAAATGAATTCACTATTTTACAAACCGCTCAATTGGTTTGGCAGACCGTACATGGTGCGCAAGAACCTCAATTTACTTTTACTGAACTGCCCATTGATGATCCAGCTCGTCGTCAACCAGACATCAGTCAAGCCAAACAACTTTTAAATTGGCAACCAGAAATTGAGTTTGTAAATGGCTTAAAAATGATGGTGGAATATTTTAAAAATGCCGATTTTTGAAGAAGCCTTGCTGGAACCATTGGTCCGTTTTTTACGTTTTCGTCATGGTCTTAAACATATCCCCTCTTACAAACCCCTAGTGATCGTGGACTTGGGTTGTGGTCCACAACTTCGTTTTTATCATTTTGCCAAACAGCACAGCATCAAGTTCAAACACTACACCGGTGTTGATCCTTTGATCAGCAACTTGCTGGTTACCAAATTTAAAAAACATCGCCAAATCAGCATCGTCAACAAGCCTTTAGTCAAAAAAATTGCTCTCAAAAGCAACTTCGCAGATGTAGTAGTGGCCTTTGCTTTTTTTGAACACATTGATCATCCGCGCGAAATTATGGCCGAAGCCTATCGCACTCTTAAACCTGGCGGAAAACTCATTCTCACCACTCCCTCTTTCCACGCCCAAAAAGTTTTGGAGTTTTTATCTTTCAAACTCGGCCTCATTTCTCGTCGAGAAATCGAAGAGCATAAACAATATTTTAACCGAGAGAGCTTAATGAAATTGTTGCCCAAAGGTGTTGATCAATCTCAGGTTGAGCATCATTATTTTGAATGCGGTATGAATAATTTATTGGTGGTGGAGAAGTTTATTTAGGTATCAATTGGCTTCTGGTAAATAATACAAAAAGGAATCTTTTTCCTCTCTCTCACAAACTAGAAGCTGATTAAGATCATAATATTGACGCATTATTTCTTCTGTGTAAGGATTTTCTTTTTCTGGATCGCACCATTGAGTGGAAATAATGGGTAATTTTTGATTATTAATGTTGTAATTTTCTGCCACCACTCGAATATCATTTGATTCCATAGGAATATTTTTATAAACGCAACCAATTAAAAAAATCTTAGAAAGACTAGGGCTTCCCCAAATTAGTTCTGGGTCGGCAGTATGAAGTATTTCTATGGATTGCTGTTTGTTACAATACAGAATCATGGGTTTCATGAGTGGTATTTTTGGTGAAAGCCAATCATTTAAAGATAGTTTGCTACGAGCAAACCAGCGATTATTGTCACTTACGGCTTTAAGAGCATTAGTTGCTGGTCGATTGATTTTTTGAAAATTAAATATAGTAAGAACGATTAATAAAATATAAAAACTAGTAATTATAAGTAATTCCCATTTTTTATTTTTAATTAATTTTATTACGAACATACCTGGAAGAGATAGAACAAAAGGAACAAGAGCAATCCAGTGATAAAAAAATCTAGTAGTAAAGTTAGCCACTCTTTGAACAATTAATAATTCAATCAAAACTCCGGGTATTAATATGAGTAAAATAGTTTTGACTGCCTTATTTTTGAACAAAACAGCAAGAAAGGCAGCAATTACAATTGCTACAAAAAATAAACTCATTAACCAAAAAGATTGATTAAAAATTTTAAGAAGAATATCTTGAATGTTTTCAATATTGAATTCTAAATATCCCCAATTTTGAAGTTTTTGAGTGCCTTCTGAACAATTTGCGCATAAAATAGAAAATGGCCAAATCGGATTTTTAGCAATTAATAAATTTTTGATATACCAGAAACCACCAAACACTGTAAATAAAATTCCTGAAAATCCTATAAATTTTCCAGTTTTTTGAGTTAAAAATAATTTTTCTTTTAAAAAAGTGGAGATCGTTTTTTTATGCTTCCATCCAGCAATTATTAAAGTAGGAATTGTTATTCCAACTAAAAAAGACAGAATTGTGTATTTGCTGCCTGCTGCCAAAGAGAAAAAAATTACTAAGACATAAAATAAGGTTGTAGAGGGTCTGATGGCATATTGAACAGCTAATATGAAATATAAAACGGCTAGTGCTGCGCTACCAGAATCAATATAACCATAAGTCGATGAAAATAATATTGAATAGGCTGTATAAAAAAATCCAAAAAGAAAAATGGCGCTACTCAACAAAGAACCATTTTTTTTAAGAAATTGCGAACAAACTATTAAAAACGTCATCAATAAACTCAATTGATAAAGTTGAGCGTATACATATGTTTTAGTGAAAAAAAAGATAAATTGATAGGCCAAATCTATGCCTTTGGGAAGCATGGCATAGAAACTAAACTCATTTAGTTTTACAGTAGAATAAAAATTCCAAACTTTTTCATACTTCATTTGAGCGGGAGAAATATAGTGATAAGCCATTTCATCCCAGACGTGAGGAGGTATGGAAAGCTGAAAAAATAATGGTTTTAAAAATGGTAATAAAAAAAATATTAACAGAAGTATGACTGGTAAATATTCTTTAAGTTCTAAAATATTTTTATATGAATATTTAGAAATTAACCAAGCAATTGAAGTTGTTATTATTACAATTAAATAAGATAGCTCATGGGAAAAACGAATAAAAAAATGTGAAATAAAAATAAAAAAAACAAAAATACTAATACCCCAAATCCAATAAGTAATTCTGTAAAGAGGATTGATCTTAAACAATTTTGCAATAGTATAACCAGTTACATCCGCACAAAATAATAAAAAACTAAAAAGCAGTAAATTATTAAAATTAAAAGGTAAGAAATATTGCTCGAGCATTATGGATTTTTAGATAGGGTTAATTTATATATATTACATGCTTGATTGCAACCTTCGGATATTAATTCTAAGTTAAAATTATTTTTATAGTTTTCAAATTCGTCAATTACAGATTTGGTCTGAGTAATGTAAGCATTGGTAATAAAAAGACTTTTTTCTTCATTAAGCAAATGATTGTAATAATCTTGCAGGTTTTCATAGTCAATATTTCTTTCCCAGATTCTTTGATCCTCATTCATAAACTCTTGAGAAAATGCCAATGGCATTACTTTAAAATTAGGAGATCCATAAAGCTCAAATAAAAATGGTGGCAATGCGGTAATAATCATAGAATCATTTAACTGTTCTTCAGAAAGAAGATGCTGAGTTGCTTCATATTGCCAAGCTCTAGATCGTTGTAGCCAATTGGTGGCAATTAATTTTTTATAAAATGAAAAATTTGTGAAAAATATTATAGCCATAAAAATAGCCACTCCAATAAAAACATTTTGTGATTTTTTAAAAATTTCTTGAAAAATAAGTCCTACTAAAAAAATAAAAGTAGGAAGAAGTCCTATTAAATAACGCATGTCTAGCACGTAAAAAAATGACTGCAAGATTAAAATCCCCAAAAATATGAGAAATAATTCCCAAAACATAATTTTTTTCATGACTTTCTCTCTTAATTTCGGCAAGAAAACAACAAATAAAATTGTTAAAAAGAAACCTAAAGGAAATAATGATATTTTTTCCCAAAGAAAAAAGTGAGGAGAGCCACTGATTATATTTAGAAATTGCTTAAAATTAGAAGGAACATAATTTAAAGAGAATGCAATAATTTCTTCTCCACCACCCTTTGTTTCTATCTGTGGTGAAAAAACATTTTTAATATATTGAGATTGTGTATTCCATAAAAAAAATAATAAAAAAGAGATACAAAGAGCAATATATAAACTAAGTTTCTTAAACTCTTTTTTTCTAAAAAATTCAAAACACAATAAAATATTAAACGGGATTAAAAAGGTAAATGAAGAATATTTTGTAAAAAAAAGAATATTTTGAAGAAGAGCTAATAAAAAAATCTTAACTTTTTTGTTGATATAAGTAGTTTTCCAAAGCCACAGAATACTTACAATTAAAAATAAAACTAAATTTTCTGCCATGGGAAGAGATGGAAGCCACAATGTTATTGGCAAAAATGCATATAGCAAAACTAGGGTTAAAACTTTGGTTGAAAAATTTTCTTTTAAAAAAAGATAGACAAAAAAAATTGATAAAATTCCTAATAAAAAATTAAGGAAATAAAAAGCAATAGGTGCAGAAAATAAAAAATATATGGGAATCAAAAATAAAGAATAAAAAGGAGGTACAAATGAAGAAATAGTTGTTTGATCATAAGTCATGGAAAAATCCCCATTTTTAATAAAATTCCAGGCTGGAACAATATAAAAAAATCCATCAGGATATGGCTCTAGGTTAAAAGAAAAATGTTTACCATTATCTAATAGAACAAAAGTTCCAGAACAAAAAATAAATAATGCTATCAATAATATTTTATGCGTGATTAAAAGTTGTTTCAGTTTTTTCAACATATTGTTTTTTATATAGCAATAATCCTGTTATTAATGTAAATATAAACAAAAAGAGTCTTACAGCCAACCTAGTCCAGGCTGCAGCCGGCAAACCAATTAAGGGCACAAAGATGAAATTCCCGATGAGCACAATTAGTAATTGAAAAATTGCGCTGATTGAAAAATACCAATGTGCATTTAAAGAATAAAAAAGCGCAATGAAAGGAATGCTGGCAATCGCGAGAAATGAGGAAAGTACTAAAATATTCATTATCAACAAACCAGAAAGATATTCAGTGCCAATGGTAAAGTAAATAATCCACTTAGCAAAGGGAAGAAAAAGAAGAAATCCAACAAAACAAAGCAAAACCACTCCAAATGCTTTTTTTAAATAACTTTGTAGATGATCTTTATTTTTATATTTAGCAACCCTAGGATAGAGTACATTGCCCATAGAATATGCAATGAGCGCAAACACCATAGAAATTCTAGAAACACCACTGTACAAACCAGTTTCATAAGTGCTCAAGCTTCTTTGAATAAAAAAAACATCAATATTTTCGATAATGCCAGCACTGAGCAATGCTAAAGAAAAATGAAGAGAAAGATGTTTTAATTCCCTACTTATATCTAGTGTATGTTTTGTTTTTTTAAGTGAAACCCATTTTGGAAGCAACCAACGAATAAATAAAATTGGACTAATAGGTGCGATAATATATAAGGAAAAAATAAGAGTAACGTTGTGAGTGCCAATTATCATGAGTGCCAACGCCATTATTAATTTTATGGAAGCTTGAATGGCATTGGCAACAACTGCTTGAGAAAATAAATGAATAGACTGTAACATTATCAAGAGTTGTTCATAATAGGTAGCGATTATTCCAAAAAGAAAAGCAGTGGCAATGATTTCTGGTTGATCAAAGCGAATGAGTTTGGCTAAAAAAGGAGAGGCAAGAATGCCTAATGGAGTAATCAGGGCTGTTAGATAAAATTTATATCTGATAGCGACTGAAAATACAGAGTTTATTATATTTTTATCACTGGTTGAAGCAGCCAGCCTAATAGTGGCTGCACTAATTCCAAAATCATTTAATTTTATAATTATTAACACCAGGGCAAAACCAATATTAAAAGCTCCAAATTTTTCTGGACCTAAAATTCTAGAAATCAGAATAAGAGAGATGGCTGATAATCCAGTAGCGGAAATGTTTCCTATAATGGTAATGGCAGATTGTTGTATGCCCTTAGAACCAATTAATTTTTGGATTATGGCATTCATGTTTCTTAATATTTTTCTTCAGAAATAAATTCAAGTCTATTTGAATCAAGATCCTCACCGTAAAATCCTTTTTTGTTTTTATTACTACCAGCTGGTATTAATTTGGGTGGGTTCACTGTTTTTCCACCACTATTTATAAAATTTTCATAAAAATTATCTATATTTGAAACATTTAAACAAAGGTGAGCGCTACCAATATTATTAGTACTTGTATCAATTTTTTTTCCACTTCCTGATAAATATTCGATCAGTTCTAATTTTGCCCCTCCCAAATCAAGATAAGCTATTTTAAGATGAGCTCCAGGAATGCCAGTTACCTCTGCTGAATATTGAGGGCTTCTTTCGCTAATATTAAGTAATTTTAAATTTAAAACTTGTGTATAAAAATTAACACTTTTTGTTAAATTATTAACGGTGAAACTAATATGATTAATTGAAATAATATTATTCATACTGTATTAATTCTTTTTTTAATTTACGATGAACGTTTTTTACTAAATAGGGGTATGTTTTCATAAATTTTTCTAAAAAAGATTTAACTACAGTGGGTTTTATTTTATAAAATGGCCAATTTTTACTTGAATATGGTGAATATATATCTTTTAACAACACTAAATTCAAATGTGTAGCAGTAGATTTTTTATCTGCCATCATTAAATCTATCCATTGATCAATATCATAAGAAGAGTCAAGATATAAATTAAGCCCTAGTTCTTGAATCATACTCATCAGTTTCTCTCGTGTTTTTACACTCATTAATCCTAATTCTTCTGAAAAATAAAAAGAAATAACGCTACCTATAGTAATAGCATCTCCGTGAAGAATTTTATAATTAGACATTTTTTCTATGGCGTGACCAAAGGTATGACCTAAATTGCTTGCCTGAGGATGAATGTTTCTGATCTTCACTCTAGCATCAATTCCCAAATTTACCAATTTCTTTAAATTTATGTTTGATTTATTTTTTTCATACTTAAATAGTGCATCTACTAATTTTGGAGAACATAAAATGCCATATTTAAATGATTCCGAAAGTCCTTGTCGGTGAAAATACCAATCATAAGTTTTTAAAAATAAAATATTGTTGTAAACGATCTCTGGATAATAAAAAGTGCCAAGAATATTTTTATTTTCATTAGTACTAAGACATGTTTTTCCTGCTGTAGAGGCATCAATCATACCTATCAGTGTTGTTGGAATTAAATACAACGGCAAGCCTCTCATGTAAGTTGAGCAAGTAAAGGATAGCAAATCTATTACAATGCCTCCTCCTATACCAATAACCAAATCAGACAAGTTGCATTTCTCTTTTTCTAGAAATTTAATTAACTTTGGATAAAAATGAATATTTTTAGTACTTTCTTTGGATTCTACTATAAAAATAAAATTTTTCTTTTTATGAGATTCTAAAGCTTTAATTAACTGTTTTCCCCAAATTTTTTGTACATTTTCATCAATAATTATAAAAAAACGATTATATTTTGTTTCAAAATTTTTTACCCAAGAAAATTTTTGATCATCATCAATTAAAAAATGAATAGTGCTCGAAGATTTATAAGTAATGTCAACTTTTTTCATATGCACTTTCTTGATTTTGTACTAAAAATTTTCCACCAGTAATTTTTATATTTTCACCAGTGATATAAGAAGCTTTCTTTGAACAAAAAAATCCTATTATTTCAGCTATTTCCTCAGGTTTACCATAGCGCTTGAGAGCAATGTCTTTAAGCATTTTCTTACCATATTTTTTATATATGGCAGCAGTCATGTCTGTTAAAATAAATCCAGGAGAATAAGAATTTACTCGAATGTTATAAGGAGCCCATTCTGCGGCCATAGATTTAGTTAAACTAATAATTGCCGTTTTACTAGCCGCGTAGACACCACTGCCAATAGATGGATGTAATCCAGCATAAGAAGCGGCGTTGATTATTACTCCTCCGTTGCGATCTTTCATATTATTAGCAACCATTTGAGAAAGAAAAAAAAGTGATTTGACATTAATCGTAAATGTTTCATTCCATTTTTCTTCTGTGACATGTAATAGTTTTTGCTGCGGATAAATTCCGGCATTATTAATAAGAATATCTATTGATTTCTCTTTAAAAAATTTTACAAACCAGTTTTCAAGACTTTTAAAATCTGACAAATCAATTTTCCAATGAGTGTAATTTTTCTTTTTAGATTTTTGTGATTGTGAGATACCATGCACATTAGCTCCAGCAGCTAGGAAATATTTTGTAATTGCTGCTCCAATACCTCGGCTACTTCCAGTTATTAATATCGTTTTATCTTTAAATTCAGACATAATTACCACTCTATTTGTCTAATAGACAAATGTTTATATCTCCTACGTTAGTACCAGTTTTTCCTCCCCTCACCAGAGTATTAGAAATTTTATGAAGAAAGTGAGAATTATTATCACTCAAATGTTTTGAAATATCAATTTTTTTATTAGACCATTGTTGATAGGTGTCTTGATTAACTGCAGCTCCCCTTATTCCTTCCAAATAATCAACTCCATCTGAGCCAATAGATAAAAAAGTGTAATTAAAGTTTCCACGAAGTTTTTCGGCAATTCTAGCGGCGTGTTCTTGGCAACGACCGCCTTTCCCCTGTCCATTAACTTTTATCACTAGTTCACTACTATAAATATAAGCAATCGGAAACTGATTGTTTTTTGCTAAGTTAGTGATTTCTTTAGAAATTTTTTTAGAAGCAACCAAAACATTTCCCAATAAAGGAGATTCTCGAATAATTGGTTTATAACCCAATAGTTTGGCTTGTTTGGCCATTTCTTCTAATGCTATTTTGTTGTTTGCTAAAGTAAATGTTCTAACATTTTTAAAAACAAAACTGTTTTTTTTGGGAGTCTCAGATATTTTACCAATGGCACCTTGTTTTAAATGTTTTTTAATATTTTGGGAAGCTTTACTCCATAATTTATACTTTTTGAGTATTAAAATAGCTTCTTTAAAAGTTGACTGATCTGGCTCGAGAGGACCTGCTGCAACAATATCTTTTGGATTAATAACATCAGAAATAACCAATGAAATTACTTGTGAAGGATAAAGATGCTGTGCAAATCTTCCCCCTTTAATTTTGGAAAGATGTTTTCTAATTTTTTGTATTTCATAAACTTCAACTCCTCCTTCAATAAGCTGTTTGGTAAGTAGTTGCAAATCTTTAAATAAAACTCTTTCAACTGGTAGAGTAAAAAGAGCAGATCCTCCTCCAGAAAGCAAATTAATAACAGTATCTTTTTTATTTAAATTTTCAGTTAAATGAAGAATTTTTTTTGCTCCATTTAATCCTGAAAAATTTGGAATTGGATGAGAAGCTTTTATGATTTTTATTTTTTTGGTTTTTAAAGTGGTGTTTGAAATAACTATCCCATCATTTATTTTTGTTGGTGAAATAATTTCTTCAATTGCTTTGGCCATTAAAGCACTAGCTTTACCAGCTCCAACTACAAAAAGTTTAGCATCTATAGAAAAAACCTTCTTTCCTACCTGAAGTAAATTATGTTTAAAAGAAATTTTTTTTGAAATAACTTTATCAGGAAGAACAGCTTCTATCCCTGAATTAGCTATTTGCAAGGCTTTTCTGATCAAGATTTTTTTTTGGTCCGACTCGTTTTTGTTTTTCAATTTTATCTTTCTTGTGCTTTCATTATATTTTATATCATAGTTCTTGTTATAATTGTTTTTACTTATATGATTAAAAAAAATGCGATTCTTCCACTTGTTCTAATGGCTGCAGGACGAAGTAATAGAATGGGAGTTCTCACTTATGCACAGCCGAAACCTTTACTAATTTTTTTTGACAAACCACTGTTGGAATATTTTTTAGAAAGAGCAATTGATGCTGGAGTAAAAAATTTAATCATTATTGTTGGCTATCGAGCTGAACAAATTAAAAAATTTGTAAAAACAACCTTTAAGTCAAAATTAAATGTTACTTTTATTGATAATGACCAATATGACACAACCAACAATCTCTACTCTTTATATCTTGCTAGAAAAATTTTGAAAGGCAGATCATTTTTGTTGTGTAATGCAGATATTATGGTTAATAAAAAAATTATTATTGATTTAATTAAAAATGATGAAAATTCAACAATAGCTGTTGATATTGTCCAAAAACGAAAAAAAATAGATTCTCCAGGAGTTCTTATTAAGGATAATAAAATTTATGATTTAGGTCGTCATATTTCTCGTTTTCAAAATGATGGTTACGCAATTGGAATTTATAAGTTTAATGCTGAGCTTTCTAATGCATTTTTTAAAAAGGCAGAAATAATGTTGAGAAATAATATTAAAACAGCATTCCATGACCCTTTATTAGAATTATTTAAAGATTATTCTGTATATGCATACGACACTCATGAGTTATCATGGACTGATGTAGATAGACCTGAAGAAATTTCTAAAATGAAAAAAACAATTCAAAAAATTATTAAAGAAGAGAGAAAAAAATAGCATTAATTTTAAACATATTGTGAAAAAATTATGTTTTTGTTAGACTCATGCATAAAGTTCAAATATTATGAAAAAATTAAGAGTAGGCATTAATGGATTTGGTAGGATTGGTAGGGCTATTTTTAGAATTAACTATCTTAATAATTATTTTGATGTAGTTGCTATTAATGATATTAATCCTGACAACCACAATCTTGCTTATCTTTTAAAATATGATACTACATATGGTCGTTTCTCTGGAACAGTAGTTGATAACAGTCAATCAATAAAAGTTGATGGAAAAAAAATAAATATTCATCATCAAGAAAACATTGTCAATGTTCCTTGGGACAAATATAACGTAGATGTTGTAATAGAATCATCTGGTGTAAAAAATAATCTTTCTTATATAAATGATTTAAAAAAACGAGTCAAAAATGTATTGGTTACTTATAGTCCAGAAAATGTCGATCAGACAATAATATTTGGTTGTAATGAAAATGAATTAGATCCACAAAATAATTTTTTAATTTCTTCTAGTATTTGTGACACCATTGCTTTGAGTCCCATTATTAAAACTATTGAAAAAATAACTAAAATAGAGCATGGTTATTTAATTACCCTACATCCATGGCTTTCATATCAGAATCTTTTAGATGGACCATCAGCCTCTTGGTCACAGCCTGGAGACGTTTTCTCTCACTATGCCCTAGGTAGAAGCTCTCCTATGAATTTAATTCCTAAATCTACCTCTGCTGTTTTGGCAGCTGAGAAGATATTTCCAAAATTAACAGATAGAATTCACTCTTTTTCATTTAGAGTGCCTACGAGCATTGTTTCTGGATCAGTATTAATAGTTCATGTTACCGAAAAAATAGAAAAAGAAAAATTAGTTAAAATTTTTAATCAGGCGGAAAAAAATCAAAAATATGATGTTTTTAAAAATACCACTGAGCCACTTACATCTCTTGATTATACTGGTGAAAAACACAGTGTCATAATTGATCATCGTTGGACCAATGTAAATAGAAACCTAATAAAATTAGTTTATTGGTATGATAATGAATGGGGTTACAGTTCCAGAGTGGTTGATTTGGTTAAAGCTATTGGAAAAAAATATTCAAAATCTAAATAAGTTGCTCAAATGAAAAAAGATATTCCCTCTGTTGGAAAACTTTATCAACAAGTAAGTAAAAATGTTCTTCAACCGAATACTTCTTTTATTTCTGAATTGTGGTATTCGAGAATTTTTGGTAGGAAAGTGTCTATCTATTTTACTTGGGTATTTTTAAAATTAGGAATTAATGAACCAAATTATGTTACATTGATTTCTTTTATTCCAGCTCTTATAGGTACGGTTTTTCTTGCTTTTCCCTCTATTTGGCATGTTACTTTAGGATTTCTTATTTTTAATCTTTATATTTTTATTGATAGTTCTGACGGAGAAATAGCTAGATTTACTGGTAAAAAAAGTTTATTTGGTAATTATTTAGATGGAATATTACACATTTTTATTTATAGTGCTCTTTATTTAGCTTTGGGTATGAATATTTATCTTAGAACAAATAATTTTTGGTGGCTATTTTTAGGCTCATTAACGGCTCTTTTTTATATTATGGCTTCTTTTATTCATCATACAGATCCTAATTTGCGAAACAGTTCTTATTTGGAATTAAGAAAAAAAGATTCCTCACTTATTTACTATGGTGTAAATTTATATAATTTTTTATCTGGAGATTTAAACATATTTTTATTTTTGTTTTTGTTTTCTCCACTTCAATTTATGGGAATTATCAAAATTGATCTTTTTCAGATTGTTTTAATTCTCAATGGATTTCTTATTTTTTTTGGAGGAATTTTATACAATGTTTTTAAAAAATTATTAGAAAATAAAAGATAATTTTATTTTTTTCTTGCCAGAATATGGCAATCTCCAGACAGTATTTCTGGCCACAAGTTTCTAACGGGTTGTAAAAATCCAGATCCAGTTTTTCTAATAACTTTAAAATCATTTTCTTCGAGTAAATTAGTAAGAGATTTGAAAGTGAAGGTATGAAGTCTCCCACCCTGCCAACCAATGGCGTCTGGCCAACTGGGCAATATACCAAACAAAAGTTTTATTCTTTCTGGAAGATAAGCTAAATTGGGTACGGAAATAATTAAAAGACCATTTTTTTTCAAAACTCGGTGTACTTCTTTAATAAATGAATTGGGATCAAAAACATATTCCATCACTGACAAGCAAGTAACAGCATCTATACTCTTACTATTAAAAGGAAGGGGAAGATCTAAATCAGCTATTTTATAAATAATATTTTTATTTTTTTTACTTTTTTTCCGAGCTAATTTAATTCTATTTCTAGCTATATCTGTGCCAATGAGCTGTTTGAAATTTAAACTGAGTTTTCTTAGTAAATATCCTTCGCCACAACCAAGATCAAGCAAAATTTTTCCATAAGTTTTTTGTTTTTGTAAAAGTTTGATAGCTACATCTTCTCTAGTGGTGGTAAATGAGCTAAGAGCCTGATACCAAACTGGACCAGCAGTTTCTCCTTTAGCATATTGTTTTTCGTAAAATATTTGTTTATCTTTTTGTCTCATAGAAGACTTCGTGAATTTTTTGAGAAACAATTTTGATTTGATGTTCGGTAATGGCTAGTCCAGAAGGTAAATATAGTCCCCTAGCTGATAGATCATTGGTGACGGGATAAGATTTGTCATTGTAATGATATTTATTCTTCAATACAGTTTGAGTATGTAGTGGATAAAAATAAGTTCTAGTATCCACACCTTTTTCTTTTAGCTTCTTCATAAAATTTGTTCTATTTATTGGAGAGTTTTTGGTCAAAAGAAGGTTATACATCCAATAAACTGATTTTGCATAAGATTGTTCTATCGGTAATTCCAGAAAAGGAATATCTGACAATAATTCATTATAAAGATTTTTCATCCATAGTTTTTTTTCTATAAAACGATCGATTTCTTCTAGATGCGCTAGACCCATTGCTGCCTGAATGTTTGTTAGACGATAGTTAAAACCAACTTTTTCATGAAAAAATCTTTTTCCGGGTTTGTGAGCTAGATTTTTAAACAAACAAGCTTTTTCATAAAGTTTTTTATTGTTGGTAACTACCATTCCCCCTTCACCAGTAGTTACGATTTTATTGCCGTAGAAACTAAAACAAGCAATGTCTCCCATAGAGCCTGCTTTTTTGCCTTTATATTCAGCTCCGTGAGCTTCAGCAGCATCTTCAATGATGAATAAATTATGTTTTCTAGCAATTTTCAAAATAGGATCCATATCAACAGAATGACCATATAAATGAACCACCATAATGGCTTTGGTCCGTTTTGTAATAGATTTTTCAATCAAATGAGGATCAATATTTCCATTTTCTAGCTCAACATCAACAAGAATCGGTTTGGCTCCTGTGTAAAGAGCCGCTAAAGCGCAAGAAATGATAGTTAAGTCAGGAATGATGATTTCATCTCCAGCTCTAATATCAAGCGCTTCTAGAGCCAAATGAAGGGCAGTGGTGCCATTGCTGACAGTGGTGGCATATTTCACACCCAAATATTCTGCAAATTTTTCTTCAAATTGAGTAACATATTTTCCAGCAGAAGAAATCCAGCCAGTTTCCAAGGTTTCTAAAACATATTTCTTTGCTTTTTTACTAACAATTGGTTCATTAACTGGAATCATCATTAGTTTTTCTCCTTAAAATAAATTTTAGCGTGTTGAGTGCCTGGATAAGGGCCTTGTTTTACTTCAAATATTTGCGCATCCTCTAAAATCTCAAAACCATGACCCATTTTATGATGAATAAGGATGTCTCCTTTTGATAATTTCTTTTGATCAATTATCTCTCCATCTATCGTATAGTAAGTTACTTTTATTTTTCCTTTGACAATATAAAGAACTTCTTCTATTTCGGTAATGACCTTGGTATTGGAAAGATGAATATGAGGAGTAAGTTTTACTCCCTTCCTCTTATTATGCATCCCCACTTGGAGCGGAGATTGATCGTTGGTAAAAAATTCTAAATCTTTTACCTGATGATTAGCTCGAACAATGAGGGCTACTTGTTCTCCTAAATGGATAATGGGCTCTATTGTTTTTGATGGACGCTTCGGCATGGAGTTATCTTAACAGCCTCAAAAGAGCTTTTCAATCTCTTCGGAAACAGTTTTCGCCACTTTTGGCCAAGTATAATTTTTTAAAATATGTTGGCGACCATTTTTTCCCATATTTCTGCGAAGTGTTTTGTTTTTAATTAGTTTTTTTAGTGCTATAGCTAACTCTCGACTATCCCTAGGATCAACTAATAAGCCTGTTTTGCCGGCTATCACTTCGTCTTTATTGCCGATACTTCTAATTACTGATAACTCACTGGCTGAAGCCTCCAAAACAGAAAGACTGGCAGCAGATGCTCCCATGGCCTCTGGATTGCCAGTAAAACAATAAATATCGGCATAAGTGTAGTATTTGGGAAGTTTCTTATAAGGCAGATGTCCTAAAAACCTTATTTTTTTTGACAATTTGTATTTATTTATTAATTTTTCTAAATGTTTTTTCTGAGTTATATTTGCCAAAGTTTCAGAAATAAGTAAGTAAAAATCATAATTTTTGAGAAATCGTAGTGCTTTGATAAGATAATCAGTTCCTTTCAATGGCGAATAATCAGTGCTGTGAAATAATATTACTGGCTTGTTTTTTTTGGGATTAATGGGAGCGATTTTGGGTGAAAAGAAATCAGTATCTACCCCCAAATAAGTATATGCATCTGGTTTTCTTTTATAAGTTTTTTCAATCAATTTTCCTACCGAAGGATTGATCGCTAATAATTTTTGAGAATGTAGAGTTCCCCATTTATCAAAGGGAGAAAAAAAGAAAGAAAGCAATTGAAGTAAAATTTTAGAAAAAAGGGGAAATGATTTCTGCAAATCTTTATCGTAAAAAAAAGCAAATGGTTCAAAACAATAATTTATTGTTTTTCGTGAAAGAGGAATAGATAAAAAATTCATAGGAAACATACTGGAAACAATAATGTCTTTTCTTGAAATTATTTTTTTTAGTTTTAAGAAATTTTGCAAAAGAAAATAAGGAAAAAATAACCAATATAATAAATTATTGGAACTTAGTGGAGAAATTTCAACAATATTTATTCCCAATTTTTTATATTTTTTTCTCCACTCATCACTTGTTCGTTCTACCACTATTGTTATTTCATACTGTTTTTTTAAATATGAGACAACTTCAAAAACAAATCTTGTTCCACCCGTAGAAAAAAGGAAATGAGAATGAAGCCAATAAACTTTTTTCTTCATTTTTTCTTTTTTTGTGTTTTCCATAAATCACTTGAAATTATTGGATAAATACAAAAAGGAATAATTACCATACTCATCCTGGCAGCAGAATCTGGAATTTCTCTCCATTCTTCATATTGAAATGAGAAAAAAATTGTTCCAACATAAATCAAACCTAAAAAAAGAATTAGCAACGAATAGTCTAATAATTTTATCCATTTCTTTTTTTGTAAAATAAAATAAAAACTAATAATCAGAGCAGGAACATAATGTTTAATTACTGGATAAACATTGCTTTTTAAATATTTTGTAACTTCCAAAGTTCTTTTGGGCAATTCTTTTAAAGAAATTTTACTTAAGTGTCTCGGACTAATGCCAAGTCCTTTTGCTAGGGGTTTGTTATATTGAATTGACACAAATTTATCCCATGGCCAAATCATAGAAAAAATAATTCCAACTAATAGTATTAATATTGGAATTTGTTTTTTATAACGAAATGCACCAATGAATAAAATAAGCACAGATACAATCCAAAAGGGTTCTGATAGTCGTATCCATGTACTAAAAGCAATTAATAAAGCTCCGATAATTACATCTTGAATTACTCCTTTTTTAAGCCAAAAATATAAATACAAATATCCCAAAGAAAGATAAATTGTATAAGGAAGATTAGTGTATGCAATTTTGGCGTGAGAAAAAATTCTTGGAGATATTGCTAAAATTAAAGTTCCAAATAAAGATAATTTTAATGAATGTTCTTTTCTAAGCAAAGAATAAAAAACCATTAAAAAAGTGGCGTAAAGTAAAGAATACCAAATTTTAACCTCTTGTAATCCCAAGATATAATTAAAGGTATGTAGTAGTGAGGTATGTGGTGGATAATGGAAGAAATAACCAAGCTCGACTCCTTGACTTAAATTACCAGTACTGGCAATAACTTTTGCTCTAAAATCGTAAAGTGCTAAAGCATCCCAATCTGTTAACGGCCAGTAATAATTATTGAAAAAAGAAAAACCAATTGCTAATAATAAAATATAAAATAAAATTTTAGACAATTTATTTGCAAATAACTCATTTTTAACTTTAAATAAATTAGTTTTTTTAAATTGAAAGAAAAATCTTTTTCCCATTGCAAACATACTAAAAAATATTAAAAAGGATATTAAAAATATGAAATTTTGTTTATTAAGTTCTAATCCTAATAAACTATGCATAAGAAAATAAAAATAACTAGTTAAAACATTACCAAAGAGAAAACCCAGCCCCAATTTTTCAACAGTAAAAAAGTTCTTGGTTTTTTTGCAAAATATTAAACTAATAACACTCAAGCCAAAAAGCCAAATGCTTCCGTATAAAAAAATATTTAATAATATTTGCATATATTATTTCTTTAATTTAATAATTCCCCAATCTTGAGTTTCAAAATTTGGTGTGTAATCAGCATTCTTTACCTCTGTTTCTTCTAATGAATCTCTATTTATATAATAAATAATATCAATTTTTTCCATGGGAATATGTATTCTTGGCCAAACGTATTCAGTTGTATTCCAAATCCAAGCTCCGTAGCTTATTAAAACATAATCTGCTTCTGGTGGAATAGGGCTTTCTATTTCTTTTTCATTAGTAACTATTTTTCTGGGATATACATACCAACGAAAATAATAACGATTCCCTTCCATTTGCCAAGCTTGTTTTTGCGGTGGAATAAAAATAGTACCATTTTCTGGAACATATTTATTAATAAATTTTGAATATGTATAAATCCATCCTGTTCCAGAGTTTCCACCCAATGCAATAACCATTTTTTCGTCATAGTTTTTTCTTATTGCGGAAATCGATTTTATTGTTCCAATATAAATATTTGTATAAAAGTTTTGAAAATGGGGAGCTAGAAAAAATAAAATAGAAAGATAAAATAAGTATCTGATAAGATCAAACTTATAAATCATAAATATTTTTTTCGTTGAACCAAATTCGAAAAATAAAATTAGAATAGTTAATATTAAATTAAATGTTACTATCAAGGCGAAATTATCTAATGCCAAATGAAATTCAGAAAATACATAATTTGGAAAATTGCTGTCTTCTAAAATTAATAAAATATAGTAAATAAAAACTAATGGAATAGTTATTAATTTATTTATTTGCAATGCTACATTGGTTATAGAATCAATTCCTTTTTGATTGCTTTTTTTTTGAATAATTCTTATGAATAAAAAAGAAACTGAAATAATAGTTAAATAAAAAATGAAAGTGGTATTGATTAATGTATATTTTTGAATAAATCCACGATATGTATAAGCCTCTAAAAAGAGCATTATATAAGTAGTAGAAAGTAAATAAGGAAAAGCTATTTTATTAATTTTTTCCCAAAATTCAAAATTATAAGATATTTTTTTAAAATTTTTTAAGAAACTAAACTTGGGTTTTTTAATTTTTATTAACATTAATTTATTTGTTAGAATTTTGAATAAAGTTCATTATATACAATACAAACAATTTTAAATCATCAAAAATCAATTTTTATTCTCCAGAATCTAGACTCCTCATGAAAAAGAATGTTTTTTTTTGGTCTTAGAATTATAAATTGATTTTTATCATTTTTTTCTTTAATGAAAAAAAGATCAGTAATTAATAATTTTGGTTTAGAGGCTCCATCGTAGAGTGTTAATAAATCTTCCGCATAACGTTGTGTTTCTGGATGATTTTTTTCTGCAGAAATATTACTACTATAAATAATAATATTTCTATCACCAAATTGAGAAGCAAAATAACCCATATCTATAATTTGTTCATAATCAGTTGCCGTAGTATAAATCTGCGTTCCTATTGGTAGGTTATTGTATAAATATCTAATGAGTGGGCCACTAACTTGGTAGCTTCTAAACCAACCATATGCTGATTGATATGATTTATCTATAACTTTATTCCATTCCAAACCTTTTTTTTGGAAAATAGATGAATAAATTTCTAAAAATAATCCCAAACAAACTAATAATAAAATTATTTTAGTTTCATTGGAAAATAATTTTAATTTAGATAAGCTTTTTTTAAACAAACCTATTTCAGTCAACAAATAAAGCCAAATAAAAACAATTGTTAAATAATAATACCTAATTAGATGATGGTCCCAAGAAAATACAAATATTAAAGAAAATATTATTCCAAATAAATATATTACTTGCCAATTAAAAGAATAAATAAAATTTTTAATTTCCCTTTCTTTAATAGCAATAAATGAGCGCATCAAACTTAAAATTCCGGCGATTGATAGTAATAAATAATAATGAGCCATTTCTAATCTAGAAATAAGAATTTTTCCCCATAATTCTTTTATAGAAAATTGAAATGATGAGGTATACCCTTGCTGTTTTGGTAAAATTAAAAGAAACATTGTCATTTGCAAAGAAATACTAACGAATAAAAACCATATTTTTTTAGAATGAAAAAATTTTCTTTCAAAATATAATTTATTAACAAAATAAATTAAAAATAATGGATAAAGTAAAATTGCTGTTTCTTTTGTTAAAATTGCTGAAACAAAAAACAAATTTACAATTAATATTTCTTTATTGGTCGGAATTTTTTTCCAAAAAGATTTCAAAGACACCATAAACCAAATCATAAATAATGCTTGTCGAATTTCTGCTGGACCTAGACGAAAAGTGTTTTCTATAACTTCTGGAAGCAATATGAAAACAAATAATAATATGAAATGAGTAATTGATAATTTATTATTATTGTTTTGAATTGTGAGCTTATACACTCCTAACAAAAATAAGAAAAAAATAATTGCTCTAAACAACCAAAAACCAAAGGCCGATGGTCCGACAATCAAATATAAAATAACAAAATATAAATAATACATGGGACGCATTCTGCCGATGTGAGATTCAAAAAGATAGTCCGGCCAATCAGAAATTGGTGAATTAATAATTTTTTTTGCGGTCAATAAACTTGCCCCATCATCTATATATGAAAATTCAGGAAATATTAACATTGGTGAAAAATAAAATAAAACCAATAAACCAATCCAAAAATAATAAGAAGAAAATATTTTTTTAATAAAATTTAGAGTTTTTTTATTAATTACTTTGTTCATTTATTTATTTTTGACATTTTACCGCTATGTTTAACATTATTGGTGCTAATAATTTTCTAAGAAAGTGCAAACGATCCAAAACTGGATTGAGAATGGGAAAAACAAATGGAAAAGTATGAATGCCATACATTTTTTTAATGTTAAAACCTATTTTTTTTAATTTGTTTCTTAATTCTCCGTATCGATACCAATTTTCTAGACCTTGATATGGTCGAAGTTTAAAAAAATTACCAATTATTAAAGCAAAATACCAAAATCTATTCGGTGTAGTCAGTACCAAAATTCCACCTGGTTTGAGCACCCGATAGAGTTCACGCAAAGCTTTGTCTGGATTGGATACATGTTCTACTACTTCACTAGAAATAACATAATCAAAAGTATTAGCCTTAAAAGGCATTTTTAGAATTGAGCCCACTATTCTTTTTGAGTGACATTTTTTCGCTACCTGTTTGAGCAAATTTTTGCCAATATCCATAGAAGTAACTTGAGCGCCTCGTTTTGTTGCTACAGCACTAAACCAACCAGTACCGCAACCAGCGTCTAATAATTTTTTATTCTTCAATTTTTCTTTAGCCAAAAGCTCGTCGAATACCACTGAAATTCTTTTTCTAGTATCATACATATTTACCACAGAATCAAAATCATCGGCAAAAAATTCGTAAAATAACATTTTTTGAGAATTATTTTTGTTTGGCATGAATTTTTTCAATAATATATTCTGGACGATTTTTTACTTCATCGTAAATTGCTGCAATATAAACCCCTAATAAGCCAACAAACAATGATAAAAATCCGCCAATAACTAAAGTAACAAATAACACACTAGCCCAACCCTCTACAATTCCTGAACCATAAAAACGAACATAAATAACATAAAATGCATAGAAAATAGCCATTAAAAAAAGAAAAATGCTAAAGAATCCAGCCAGAAACAATGGTCTTGCGCTAAAAGAAGCCAAACCATGTATGGCTAGACGTAACATTTTATAAAGATTGTATTTACTCTTTCCAGCAACTCGTTGTTTCACTTGAAAAGGAATAATCACTGTTTCAAAACCGATCCACTGCACCATGCCACGCAAGAATTTACGATTTTCTGGCAAAGCCAATAAAGCTTCAAGAGCCTTTCTGCTCAAAGAACGGAAGTCAGAACTATTGGCTTCTATTGTAGTGTCAGAAAGAAGATTTATAAATTTATAAAAAAGTTGAGCGGTAATTTTTTTAGAAAAATTGGTAATCTGACCATCTATTCTTTTGGTAAGTACTACTTCATAACCTTGTTGATGAAGTTTGAGCATTTTACTAATTAGTTCCGGGGGGTGTTGTAAATCACCGTCAAGACTAACAATATAATTTCCTTTTGCATTTCTCAAACCAGCTAGTAAGGCGGCTTGATGACCAAAATTTCTAGACAGCTGAATGAGTTTGATTTTGAATGATAATTTTGATTTTTTTATTAAATTAGCTGTTTGATCAGTACTACCATCATCAATAAAAACAATTTCTACCTGTTCTGGTAAAGTTTTTCTGATATTTACCAAACTTTTAAAAAGCAGAGGTAAGGCTTTTTCTTCGTTATAAACTGGAATAACCAAAGAAATTAATTGATTTTTATCTTTTTTCTTCTTCATACCACCCTATTGTTTTCTTTAATCCTTCTTCAAATTTTACTTTTGCTTCAAATCCGAATTCTTTTTTCGCCTTGGAAACATCTAGTTTGCGACGTGGCTGGCCATCGGGTTTATCGGTATTAAAAACAATTTTTCCTTGGTAGTCGGTAAGTTTTGCGATGAGAGAAGCTAAGTTTTTGATCGAGATCTCAAAACTAGCACCCAGATTGACGGGGTCTGGTTTGTTGTATTTTTCTGTGGCCAAGAGAATACCGCGCACTGCATCTGCTACATAGAGAAACTCGCGGGTGGGTTTGCCAGTACCCCAAATTTCGACTTCTTTCTGATTGGTGTTGCGAGCTGTTATGAATTTATGAATGAGGGCTGGAATGACATGAGAGGAGCGTGGATCAAAATTGTCTCTTGGGCCATAGAGATTGACCTGCAAAAGATAAATAGCATTAAAACCATATTGTTGATGATAGGCTTGGCCTTGAGTGAGAAGCATTTTTTTGGCTAGACCGTAAGGAGCATTAGTTTCTTCTGGATAACCTTTCCACAAATTCTCTTCTTTGAAAGGGACTGGGGTAATTTTGGGGTAAGAGCAAATAGTGCCCAATGAAACAAATTTTTTGACACCGGCCTTGCGCGCTTCTTCCATCAGGTGAACGCCCATGACTAAATTGTCGTAAAAGAGAGTGCCGGGGAATTCTTGGTTATAACCAATGCCTCCCACATTGGCAGCCAGATGAATGACAATATCAATGTTTTTGACAACTTTGGCACAAACTGTTTGTTGGCGCAGATCGTGGGTTTGGGAACGAGTTACAACTATTTTTTTTGGGTGGAGTTTTTTGAGTTCATCAACCAAATGAGTGCCCAAAAATCCGGTGCCACCAGTCACCAAAACTCGTTTATTTTGCCAAAATTTTTTATTCACGATTTTTTCCAAATTTGATAGCTGATGATAATTAATAAACTATGGAACCAATGAAGAATTAGTATAGCTTGATTTTTAGTATAACGCTTTGCCACTTTATATTGCTCCGCAAATTGTTTTTTGAATTGACTACTTCCTTTGGATGATTGGTGAATGCGAAAAGCTGCGAGGGGTGATGAAAGACGAATGGGTAACCCAGAATTTTCAAACAGCCTAAACCAATAGTCATAATCCATAACATAATGCAGACGCTCATCAAAAAAGCCGATTTTGAGGATTTCACTGGCTCGAATAAAAACTCCAGGCTGGGGAATGGGGTTTAAAACAGCCAAAAGTCCTTTTGAGAGCCAAAATCGCCAAAATTGCTTATAAAAACGAATTGGTTTGTGAATCTCGTTTCCTTGTTTATTAACGATTTGGCAATCACCCACTAGCCACCGATGTGGACTGCGATTAAAAAATCTTTCCACCAAAGAAAAAGCTTTGGGTAGATAATAATCATCGGAATTGAGGTAAGCAAAAATAACTTGTTCGGGATCTTTGTTATTTTTCTTTAACCAAAGTGTTAGTTGTTTGATGCCTTTATTAATAGCATCTGTTTGACCTTTATCTTTTTTGGAAATCCAAAAAATTTTATTATCATATTGCTGTAAAAGTTCCTTGCTACCGTCAGTTGAGCCTCCATCAAATAACCAATAGATGATTTTGCCTTTTACTTTTTGACTCAAAACACTATCAATGGTCTGTTTCAGAAAATTACATTGATTGAATGATGGAGTAACAATGAAAAAATCCATTATTTTTTTCTAATCCGATCAATTACTCTTTGACGAATAAACTCTTCCCATTTGCGAGCATTCTCTCGTTGTTGAAAATAATTCATTACTACGATGACAGTCAAAATCATGAGCGCTCCTACCAAAAGTAAATCAAAAACACGAGAGAAATGAAGTGAGTCAGTCAAACCTTTGAGTAAATCTGGAAAAAGAGCAGAGAAAATAAAAACTCCCCACAATGAATACCAAAATAATGTTTCCGTAACAGAAAAACGCTGTTTCAAAGTATGAGTGCGAGTCACATAGAGCATAAAGAGAGCAAAGAGAGTGGCGATGATTTGAAAAATACTCATAAACCTATCCTGAGGGCGATAATTTTAAAAATGACTTTGGCAGCGTCTATCACACTCATGCCCTTATCTTGATCGTGATAGATGGTTTTGATACTAACTAGCGCAAACTTAAGTTTGTTTTTGGCTATTTTACTGGCAATCTCCAATTCTACGCTATAGTCG
>Ga0208375_1001569_pt1 | contig 25070 bp, 18 predicted proteins | sample RifOxyD1_FD_184038 | JGI IMG/M metagenome (GOLD analysis project Ga0208375, IMG submission 184038) | Soil microbial communities from Rifle, Colorado - Rifle Oxygen_injection D1 (SPAdes) | ecosystem: Environmental > Terrestrial > Deep subsurface > Rock core/Sediment | place: Rifle, Colorado...
GGTGTAGATGCAGTGTCATTAAAATACCACCTATAACCAATTTTTATGTTACTTGTTGAGTTTAATATCTTGCTTACATTTGCCCAGCTTGGTGTTGTTGTAAACAAAACTGCTGAATCATTTACCCAATTTCCAGTATTATTAGTTGAGAAGATATATCCTCCATTAGGATGTAATGCTAAATTGTCAGTTACATTTATTGAAAATAATGTTATTGCCCCTGCAAATGTATTATTTGTTGAATTTTCAGAATATGTTGGGGTATCTAAATCTGCAGAACTTCCAGGACCTTCATAAAGATAAACTTGTGCATTTGTGTATTCTACTAACCAGAAAAAAGTTTGATTGCTAGTTAATCCATAAGGGGTTCCACTCTGTACACCTACATCAAAATGACTTTGAGTGTAAGTTCCATTTGTCCAGTATTTGTAAACTTCATCATCATCTGCATCAGTTATCCAAATATAAGTTCCATCAGTATCAAGAGCAACTATCTTTGAATTTAGTCCTCCACTTGAGAGAGAGGCATTGAAAGAAAATCCAGTATAAGTTCCATTTATCCATGTACGATAAACCATATTGGCTAAATTTAAATTTATACCAGTGTAAATATAAGTATTATCCATTGCTAATCCTTCTGGTCTTTGATTATAGGTAGAAGTATTTGTTAATATCTTGTAATAAGTTCCATTCATCCAATACATATAAATTACTTGATCTCCATAACCTGCAATGTAAATATAAGTTCCATCTTCATCAATTCCTGCAGGAGTATCTAATCCTGCTGCAGCTGTATCAAAAGAACTTGCTGCATAAGTTCCATTCATATAATATTTGTAAACTTCATCATCTGTTAAATCAGTTATCCAGATAAAAGTATTGTTAGTTGTTATTCCAAATGGATTTGCATTTCCACTTGGCAGAGCAGTATCCCAATTAGTATTTGTATAATCTCCTTCTGGATCAATAATATGGTCAAACTCGACTTCACCATTGACAATCCTTAAATCAAAAGTGTCTTGACTTCCTTGGAGATTTGTTAGATAAATTTTGTTGTATTCATTAGAATTTATATTTTCAAATTTAGCCAAAACATCTGAACCATCTTTTTCATAAACTTCTATTACTGGATTTCCGCTTGTAATCCTTGGATATATTGTTATATCCCTTTTATTATCTAATGGAATTTCAAAAGTAACTCTTACATAATCTCCGTCGGAGATTGTTTCACTCCATATATTATCGAGCGATTTAACTTGTTCATAAATGTCTGAAATAAATGTTTTATTTGAAGAGAGATGTTCTGCCTTTGTTATAATTATTATTTCAAAAGTCTGATTAGATAAATGAGGTGTAATCCATTCAATATAATTAATTAATCCATTGTCATTGGTATCAAAGAATTGGGCTGAAACTTCCTCATGAGAGTTATTAACTATTCGATAAATTTTAATCCTTTCTTGAGAAACTTCTTTTGGAAGATTTGCATAAGCCAAAATATCTGTAGAGCTTAATTTATTATATCTAAAAGAATAATTTTCAAGAGAATATTGATTATCTCCCTGTTCTACAACCAAATTTAAATAACCAGTAAAAGAAAATGCTTTTTCAGGGTTTAAATTATAATCTGTAAAGCTAAATATAAGACTTAACATCACAGCTAGTAAGAATAATCCCAAACTAATCACATACTCTTTTTTTTCATTTAATTCTTTTTTCTTCATTTAACATATTTCCAAAGTGCTTGTCATTCCTTTAATTATAACACAAGTTACATTTGAACCTATTTGGTTTCCACCATTCATTGTTAAGTTTACATTTGCTGAAAGATTTAGGTTTCCTGTCATTGTTCCTCCGGACAAATTAAGTTTTGCACTCAAGCAAGTTCCTCCTTCAATGCAGACATCTGTTGTAGCATTTATTGTCCCATTTGCTAATATGCTTCCATTAACATGAAGTTTTGTGCTTGAAAAAGGACTTGCCGTTCCAATTCCAACATTACCATCATACATAAAATACATTATAGGATAACTGCTTGTCCTACTGAAAATAGATAAATAAGCTAAAGCTGGGTTGGCATTATAATTCCAAATCATGCCCCCATAATTACTATTGCTTTGTCCAAATAAAAATCTTGAATTTCCAGTTGTACTTCCAACTGATAAATCTAAAAAACTTGTCCCTGCATAATTAAAAGCATTTCCTATTTGAACTCCTCCCACAGTTCCATTTACAAAAAGTTTGTGAGCAGTAGAGGCAGATGGAAAATCTCCCCCCATACTAACTCTCCCATTATTAGTATTAACAAACAAAGTTGTCCCATTTACTGTGAAATTATTATTTCCTAAATCAATATTCTTATTTGCTCCTGTATATGGGACATAACTTGTATTTGTTGTAGTACTCCAAGATTCATTGAAAGCAGTCCAATTAGCAGCCCAATAAGGATCTGATTCAGATGCTGTTGAATCTAAAGAACACTGAACTGTTCCATTAGGAAAAACACCAATTGCATAACTTCCAGCTCCACAATCACCCTGCATATTAGTGTAATTTGCTTCCCATCTGCTACCAACAGCATTTATGTAATTATTCACAGATTGATTGTTCTGGGCAATGTAATTGTTGTTAGATTCATTTATTGCTAAATTAACTGCATCCACATAATCTTTCATTGTTCCATTTACTACAAGAATGTAATTGTTATTTGAAGTATTAATTGCTAAATCAACAGCATCAACATAGGATTTCATTGTTCCATTTGTGTAGATTACATAATTCTGCATAGAGGTGTTTATTTCAACTATTTGAGTTGTATTGTAAAATGTAGTATTTATCCAGGTATCATTATAAGCCCCGCTTCCAACTCCATTTGTAGAATTAACCCATAGGATGTAATTATTATTTGAAGTATTAATTGCTAAATCAGTAGCATCAACATAAGCTTTCATAGTTCCATTTGTATAAACAATGTAATTGTTATTTGAAGTGTTAATTGTGGTATCCTGACTATCAACATAATTTTTCATGGATAAATTATTATTATCAATCCTACCTGAAATATTCACTCCTGCAACATAAAGAGTTCCAGTTATATTTGCATTTTCTCCAACATTTAAATTTCTCCCAATGTTTATATCTCTCCATCTTAAAAGTGTGCTTCCAATATCAAATTGATTATCAAAACCAGTAATTGGATAAAGAGAGCCATTGATATTCAAATTTGAAACACTCAAAGAGCTAATATTATAAAAATAACCTACTTGGGCATACATATTTCCTCCGATAATGCTTAATCCATTGGATAACCATCCCCCATTAAAATCAAATTGCCCATAAACAGAATTATTTAAAGGCATAAAAAAAGAACTATTATAACCATCAAGATATTCTGAATCATTAACATTCAAATCTCCAATCTCACTTTCACTAACAAAATTACTATCAACATAATTTTTCATTGATGTGTTTGTTGCATTAATGTAATTATTTATTGAATCATTTGTAGTCTGGTTAAATGTATTTGACCAGGAAGCATTATATGCAGTGTAATTTCCAGTCCAGTATGGATCTGATTCAGAAGCTTGCGATACTGTTCCGCACATATATGTTCCATTTGCAAACATACCAGTTACAAAATTAGAACCACAATTAGTCTGCATATTAGTGTAATTTGCTTCCCATCTACTTCCAACTGAATTTATGTAATTATTCACAGATTGATTGTTCTGGGCAATATAATTATTATTTGAAGTATTGATTGCTAAGTTAACTGCATCAACATAAGCTTTCATAGTTCCATTTACTACAAGAATGTAATTGTTATTTGAAGTATTAATTGCTAAATCAGTAGCATCTACATAGGATTTCATTGTTCCATTTGTGTAGATTACATAATTCTGCATAGAGGTGTTTATTTCAACTATTTGAGTTGTATTGTAAAATGTAGTATTTATCCAGGTATCATTATAAGCCCCGCTTCCAACTCCATTTGTAGAATTAACCCATAAAATGTAATTATTATTTGAAGTGTTAATTGCTAAATCAGTAGCATCAACATAAGATTTCATTGTACCATTTGTATAAACAATGTAATTGTTTATTGAGGCATTTGTTGTTGCATTATAAGTGCTACTCCATGATTCATTATAAGCAGTGTAATTAGCACTCCATTTGGGGTCTGTTTCTCCCCCAGTTGTAATAACTCCACTTAAACAATTTCCCCCCTCAATGCAGACATCTGTTGTTGCATTTATTGTTCCATTTGCAAGAATATTTCCTGCAACATGAAGAGGTCTCTGGGGAGAAGAAGTTCCTATTCCAACTTTACCACCCATCATTGTCAATGTTGATGAATTGCTTGGTGTACCACTTGTCCATTTATTCGTGCTCAAAGACGAATCATATACCAGAGTTCCAGGGGGAGTATAACTATCGCTTCCAACCTCAGTACCTATAAATGCATTAAAGTCCCGATTATAACGCATGCTCAATGTGAATAAATCCACATAATTGTCAGTAACAGCATAAACACTAATTGTTCCTGAATCATTGTATGTTTTTATTCTTACCAAATAATTATTACCATCATCTTGACCCCAACTTTGAGTATTTCCTGTACCGTCTCTATTTATTAATACATTCATTGCAGAATAAGTATCATAATCAACAGAATCATGTATAATAAAGTCAAATGCTTCTGAAGTAGTATAACCCGTATATGCTCCTGGAAATTGAAATAATAAAATAGTCTTTTGTCTACCTGCAAAATTTCTCATCATGACCCTATTACCTAAAAACGACACACTTCCAGCAACAGTTAGATTTTCAGTTGGACTTGCTGTCCCAATTCCAATAGCATTATTATTTGAATCAATAAATAAAGTATTTGTATCAAATGTTTGATTATATGCCCCAAATGTATTTGCTTGATTTTCAAATGCAACATTTGTCCAGTTTGCTGTCCACATTGGATCTGTTTCAGAAGCTGTACCTGCTGAACACTGAATTGTACCATTGGAATAAAATCCAATTGAAAAATATCCAGCACCACAATCACCCTGCATATTAGTGTAATTTGCTTCCCATCTACTTCCAACTGAATTTATTGTATTTGTTACACTTGTATTTATTTCAACTATTTGAGTTGTATTGTAGTAATTAGGTTTATCATCACTCCAGTTTCCAATTGCAGCTACAACAGTTGCCAAAGAAGTGAATGTGGAAGTTGCCCAGTTTACAATTGAAGCATTATTCTCAGCAATATAATTTGTCTGAGAGGTATTTTGAAAATCAACATAATTTTTCATTGAAGTATTTATTTCAACTATTTGAGTTGTATTGTAGTAATTAGGTTTATCAGCACTCCAGTTTCCAATTAGGTTAATAAGATTTGCAATCTGTGCAAATGTAGAAGTTGCCCAGTTTACAATTGAAGCATTGTTTGTGGATATTCTGCTGTCAATTGTCTGATTTAATTTTGTTTCATCAATTGAGAGATTTACAGTTCCGCTAGTCTGTCCTCCTTCAAGATAATCATCCACAGTATTTACTGCATCAATATCTCCTGTTCCACTAGGAGCAACATCTGAACAATACCAAACATTAGAAGGATCATTCCATTTTACAACCTGCCCATTTCCGCAATTTAACTGACTTAAAGTATCATTAACATCTTTTAAATAAGTTCCATTTCCAAAATAATAATTTGCAGTAATATTATAGCCACTTGCATCTAAATTAGAATCAGGTTCAACTCCGCTTAAAGTAATATTTTTTGCTCTAAAAGAATAAGGTGTTCTGACAATTTTTGTTGCATCTTTTAAAGAACCATCTCTGTAATAACACAAATAATATTGCTGGGAATAATTTAAAGAAACATTTGGAAGATAATAAGAAATAATACCACGCATATCTGTTGTTTTTGTAGTAGAATTAGAATAAATAATAGTGGAGCAATCGCTGGTGGTTGAAATATTAAATACAAAGGAAAATGTCCCTGTAACAACTCCTCCTGTTGTATTTGTTGTTTGAATATTCAGGTGTAAATCTTCAGAAACTACCTCTGCTAAAACCAAATTTAATAAAAATAAAGAGAATATAAAAGCTACAGTTACCACCACCCTTTTTTTCATAAGATATTATAGCATTTCCCTCTTATAAATCTTATTGAAATAAAGAAAAAATGTAGGAAAACTTTTACTTACTAAAAAATATTGTAGAGTAAATATTTTTTTATGTAAGAAACAGCGAGGATTAAAGTTTTCCAGGATAAAATTGGGTAAAAAATAGCAGGAAATAAATTTTTCTTATGTAAGAAACAGCTATAACTAAAGTTTTAAATATAAAAAAATAGTTATATTTAAGACATTTAAAGGGAAATTCACAAAAGAAACCCTTGGTGTTTTTTGGGGAGCCTATAGCTCAGCCTGGTTAAAGTGCTTTAATGCACAAACCATTCTGAAAATATAAGTTCCAAAAAAACAGGAGCCTATAGCTCAGCCTGGTTAGAGCACCGCTCTTATATGAGTGCAGTCCAATAGGATTGTAAATTCCACAGAGAAAATCTAAGGAAGGCGGGGGTCTTCGGTTCAAATCCGAATAGGCTCATTTTTTAATATTATTTCGTTAGTTTTAAAAAGGATTTTCATCTTAAATTTTCAATAGCCTGCACGATTTCGACAGAGACAATTGGAAATCGTCGTTCAGTGGTTCAAGGAAAATAGAAAAAAAACCAGCGGGTTGTTTTCAGCCCCGATAGTTCAGAGGCCAAGAATGCGGCCCTTTCAATCTGCTTTGCAGGTTGCAGAGAAAACTCGTTAGAGTTTTCGACTCAGCTCACAAAGTTAGAGAAGCACGGCCGCGACCCGAGTTCGAATCTCGGTCGGGGCGTTTATAGAATTGAAAAATTGAAAATTCTATTTCTACCTTAAAAAAAATTAACTATTTATAAAATCTCCAGCTAAGCTGGGTCAGGACATTTTACCAAAATGTCCAAAAGTAAAGAATTATTTTCCTTTCAAATCTTTTTCTAATTGCTTGTATTCCTTTATGTAAAGATCAATTGTTGGCTTAATATTATGATTTTTTTCATATTCTTGCAAAGATTGATAATATTCTACCTGATTTTTAAGATTTATATTTAATGGTGGGAGATTATGTTTGATTAAAATGTTATTTAAAAGTATCCTTCCAACTCTTCCATTTCCATCTGCAAAAGGATGAATGTTCTCAAATTGATTATGCACTACTGCAGCCAAGATGAATGCAGGATATTTTGTTTTATTTTTTTCATACCATCTTATTAGCTCGTTTAATAAATAGTTTATTCTTACTTTGGGGGCTCCTTCATGAACAACTCTTCCAGATTGAGCCATAACCACAACTTCTTCACCTTTTTTTCTGAATTGTCCAGCAAAATGCTTTGAATTCTTGAAGACAATCTTATGAATCTCTTTTATTAATTCTATAGAAATATGCTCTTTGGTCTTTCTTATAAATCTAATAGCTTCATCAACTCCATATGCTTCTGCAATATCCTCTTTCGATTTGTCCGGCCATTTGTCATGTTCCAAAATGTTAAACACTTCTCTTTGATTTAGTTTGCTTCCTTCAATAGCATTTGTATTATATGAAAACAACTTAGAAAACTTTTTCCAGTCTCCTTCGGATAAGTGAAAAATCTTTAAGGGTATATCTGATTCAATTCTTTTGATTGATTCTATTTCTTCCTTAGAAAGTTCAATCTTTAATGGGTCTTGGATTATTTTATATTTGTGTATCTCTTCTAGAATAAGTTTTTCAGCAATTGCAATCCTTTCTTTTAATTTTTCTTCGCTTAGGTCAGTTCCAAGATATTTTCTGAATTTGTGAACTCTTGAACCTTCACGATAAGAATGAGCAAGATAGTATTTTATTCTACTTCCTGCTTTTCTTTTTTCAATATTCATAAATATATAGGGGTGACTACAATATTTAAATATTTCTATTTGGGTGTCTACAAACAACAAAAAATGTAGTCACCTGTTGTTACTTATATACTTCCTCTCGACAAGATTTATAAATCATGCCCATCACACACAACAGCGATGGAAAATATGATCAATTTAATGGGTTTAAAGAAGATAAACAGATTCTCACTAAAGTTCCACACTAGCCCCTTGTTCCAGCTAAGCTGGGTCGGGGCGCTTATAGAATTGAAGAATTGAAAATTCTATTTCTACCTTAGAAAAAATTAACTATTTACAGAATCTCCAGTTCTGCTAGGTCGGGTGTGTTTTTAGTTTTATTTATATTTTTAAACCCTTTTTACTTTATTAAAACATGAGAGTCAGACATAGTTTTTCTTCAAGACACACAGGAAAATTGCAGAATATAAGAAAGCAAAAAGGAAAATATCCTTTAATTGCAAAAAAGATAATTGAAAATTCTGATATTATACTGGAGATTCTTGATGCGCGATTTCCTCAGGAAACAAGAAATATCCAATTTGAAGAGGAAATAAAACAAAAAGGCAAAAAAATAATCTATGTTCTCAACAAATCAGATTTAATAATCAATAAAAAACCAGATATTCTAAAAGAATTATTTCCTTATGCTCTCGTTTCTGTTACATCCAGAAAAGGAATAAAAGATTTGAGAAATAAAATAAAAATTGAGGCAAAAAAGATAAGCAGAGAAAAAGAAAAAGATTTCAATGAAAGAGTAATTGTCGGAATAATAGGATATCCGAATACAGGAAAAAGCTCTCTGATTAATTCCCTGATTGGAAGAAGTTCAGCTGGTGTTGGGAGTGATGCCGGTTTTACAAAAAATCTGCAAAAAATAAAATTATCAGAAAACATTGTCCTGATTGATTCTCCTGGAATAATTCCGGAAAAAGAATATTCCAGCATTAATTCTGAGAAAATATCCCGGCACACAAAACTTGGAGCAAGAAGTTATAGCCAGGTAAAAGAACCTGAAATAGTTATTGCAGATCTTATGAAAGAATATTCAGAGGCATTAGAAAATTTCTATAAAATAGATGCAGAAGGAGATTCTGAAAAGTTAATTGAAGAATTAGGAAAAAGAAAAGGATTTAGAAAAAAGGGCGGGGAAATTGATGAAGACAAAACCTCAAGATTAATTATTAGGGACTGGCAAAGCGGTAGAATCAGAATTTAAACTAAAACTATATTCAAAAGATTCATAACAAGGGCATTTTTTATTATTATCCGGGTCATATTTGCAATTCTTGCATTCCCCATTAAGTACGCTCTTTCCAGGAAAATTTCCCAGGGGAGGATTAATCTGCCTTAAGCACCTCTCTATTGTAGGCATAAGATGACTAAGGACTATTCCCTTTTAAAGATTATCACAATTGAGAATATTGAATCTATTTAATATTTTTAATAAATTCATTAACATAAATCATGTCAGAATCATTTATTATGACAGCATCCCATCCGGATTTATAATTCTCCAGATTTTTTTCTATTCCCCTTAATGATAATTTTAGAAAAATATTTTTGAATGATGCCATATCAAAGTTCAAAAATCAAACAGCTTTAGCTACATATCTAAATTCTAAAATAAAGGAAAGAAAAATAGTAAGAGAGAATATCAAGGGATGGTTAAAAGGAAAACATCATTATGGATGGGACATCCTAATACCTTTAGATGTTATAAAAGAGTTGTGTATTATTAACTCTCAAGATATTAGTAAAGTTTTAGATAATGCTATAAAATTTAATCCCCCATGGGAAGATCCAAAAAAGAAAAAAGATCTAATCAAAAGCTCAAAAAAGTATAAAATTATTAAAATAAATAACCAAAATTATTTAGATTTAGCTTCAATATTACCAAAAACAACATTAAAATCAATAAGATCACATAAAGAATTGCCATTATTTGCAGATATATCTACAGATAAAATAACCTTATGGTCAGAAGCTAACTGGAAAAGGTCTTCAATACAAATAAAAAGATATATTCAATTGAATGGTATTTTCTTTGTTGGTTCAGCAGTATATGCATCAGAAGGGACAACTAAAACAGAAAAATACAATGATTCAATTTCAATAGGAAATACAGAACCTTCAATAATTAACTTGTTCTTTAGATGGATAGATTCATATTTAGAGAATTATCATTTCAATGTTAAATTAGAATTTAATATAAAAGGACATAATCAAGAAGAATCATTAAATTTTTGGAGATCAAATGTTCAATTTATTAAAAACTCCAAAATTATTCAAAGCGAAAAACAAGATTATGGTAGCAGATTAATTCATAATAGAGGATCACTTAACATAAAAATATCAAATACCGTTTTAAAAGCATTTGTTATAAAACTAATAGAAGTATCAAAAAGAATTACATTATCTAAAAAAAAGTATTCTATAGAGTATCTAAAAGGATTACTCGCCTCTGAAGGGTCTGTATCAAGACCCATCTTAAAAGAGGTTACAATAGGTTGCATTATTGGAAAAGAAAGAAAATTTATTAAAAAATTGATAAAAAATATAAACTTAAGATTTAATGAGGGAAAGAATCAAATAACAATAACTAACTGGAATAGTTTTCTATTTTTGTACAAGAACAATGTTTTTGAAATACCTCAAATAAATAATATATCCAAAAAAGAGGTTTTTTATATTGGATTCAAGAACCACCAAACAACAAAAAGAATATTAAAACTCAAAAGATTCAAGGATAAAGAATTTACAGCTAAAGATTGGCAAAAAGAATTTAATCTCAAAAATTATATTTCTGCACATAAATTCCTTAAAAGTATTGTAGAAGAAAGACTATTATTAATTAGATTTAGTGGACAAATTAAATATTATCAAATTAATCCTAAAAAATTAGAATCCTTAGATACAATTTGGAGTTTAGAAGATTTATAGCTCTTTTATCATATAGTTATTCTGATTGTCTATATGATAGCCAAGTTTAGAAGAATAATACTCCCTCACTCCAACTCCTGAAATAACCTTAACCTCTTTGCATTTCTTCTTTTTTGCAATATTCTCTGCTTCATTCATCAGCCATTTTCCAATGCCTTTATGCTGGGAAATTTCTCCTTTTTCTCCTAAATCCAGAGATTTTCCATAAACGTGCAATTCCCTTATAATTGCATTTTTCCCATTAAAAATCCTCAACCTAAGCAATCCAAAAAGAATATTTCTTTTATTTACAACTTCAAGAAAATATTCTTTTCCATTTGAAGCAGAATATTCCATTATTTTTAGTTTTAGCTCAGAATTATCTGAATTATTAAAACCAATTTCCCTCATTTGACCACGCTTGGGCAGATAGCTGAGATTGAATCCAATCTCCCTTATTCTTATTTCTTTTACTTCAATACCCTGTTTTCTCAATATATCCTCAACATCCTTCCTAATATCAAGTTTCATTGGATTTATCAGCATTTTTTCCTTTGGAATCTCCCTCATAATCCTCATAATCCTACAATATTCAGGAATTAAAGGAATCATTTTCATTAGCAGACTCTGCATTTGCCCTGTAGTATAAGGTTCATAATTTATTTTCTTATACATCAAAGCTAAAGGAGAACTTTCAACAATCTGGCAGGGATAAATTTTCAATTGATCTGGCCTGAATCTCTCATCTTCAAACAGAATCTTAAATAATTTCAAATCTTTATCGGGATTACTATAAGGCAAACCAGGCATAAAATGATAACCTACTTTAAATCCTGCATTTTTTAATCTTTCAGTTGCCTCAACAACATCCTTGACTTTATGCCCTCTGTTTATTTTCTTGTAAATTTCATCATCAGGCAATTGAATCCCTATTTCAACTCTTGTGCATCCAAATTCAAGCATTCTTTTAATTTCCTCAGAAGAACAATTATCAGGTCTGTTTTCAATGCACATTGCAACACATCTGTGCTTTGCTTTTTCATTTATTTTCTTTGCTTTATTTAAGTTTTTTGAATCTTTCTCATTTAAAGCATCAAAGCATTTTTTTATAAAATCATGCTGATAATCAACTTCATACTGCAAAAAAGTCCCTCCCAAGACTATTAACTCAATTTTATCTGTGGGATGCCCCATTTTCTTTAATACATCAAGTCTTTTTTTAACCTGGATATAAGGGTCAAAATTCAAAGCCAGAGCCCTCATTATTGCAGGACTTTTATCTGTATAACTCTGGGGAACAAAATCTCCTCCAGGGCAATATATGCAGGTTCCATGGTTGCATTTTCTTGGTTTTAGGACAACTGTCAAAGGAGTAACCCCTGAAGAGCTTCTTACAGGTTTTTTTGGTTTTTCTTTTGAATAAGTATTTCCTGAATTGAACATAATCTACTCATTACAAGAACCCTTTTAAAAATAACCTATCTCTTTTTATTTTTAACTTTGACTACAAAATAATATATTAAAGCACCTATAATCCCTGTAAAAATAATTACAAGAACCCAGACAATCTTGTCATAAGCTTCTTTATATTTTCTTTTTATGCAATCAATAAGCATTGAAATCCAAAATACAAAAATGAGAATAGCTAAAACAATTGCAACAAATCCTAAAAATAGAATAAAAGCCAATCCAGAACCAAAAATACCATTAAAACCCTCAACTACTACCATAGATTGGTTAATTGATTTAAGCTTAAAAATCTTACGTTCCCTTCAAATAACATATATTCTGAATACCGAAAATGCTTATAAAATCTTTCATAGTTTAATTTGATATGAAAATAGGAATTATAGGTGGTTCCGGGCTCGAAAATCTGGATATTCTTGAAAATAAAACTTCAAAAGAAATTGAAACCCCTTTTGGAAAACCCTCTTCTCCATTAATAACAGGAAAAATAAACAACATTGATGTAATAATAATAGCAAGACATGGGATAAAACATGAAATTCCGCCTACACAGGTAAATAATCGTGCAAATGTTTTTGCATTAAAATCAGAAGGTTGTAAATATATTCTCTCAACAACAGCAGTGGGGTCATTAAAAGAGGAAATAAAAAGAGGGGATTTTATAATCTTAGACCAATTCATAGACCTTACAAAACAAAGAAAACTCTCTTTTTTTGATAAATTTGAATTTGGACCAATCCACACTCCAATGGCAAATCCCTTTTCAGAAACTTTAAGAAATAAATTAATTGAAAGCTGTAAAGAACTTAAATTTCCTTTTCATAAAAAAGGAACAGTAATAACAATTGAGGGGCCAAGATTTTCAACTAAAGCCGAAAGCAATTTATTCAGGCAATGGGGAGACATAATAAACATGTCAACTGCACCCGAATGCATTCTTGCAAATGAAGCAGAAATTGAATATGCAACAATAGCAATGTCAACAGATTATGACTGCTGGAAACAAGATGAAATTCCTGTTACATGGGATATAATAAAACTTATTATGAAAGAAAATGCAAAAAAAGTAAAAGATATCTTATTAAAAACAATTGATTCTTTTTCAAGAGAGCAGGAAATTCTTAAATTAAAAGACAAAATAAGAACAGTTCCTGATTTCCCAAAACAGGGCATCAAATTCAGGGATATAACCCCCTTACTGCAGGATAAAGAAAGCCTGAAAAAACTAACAGACTTGTTTTATGAAAAATACAAAGACATTCAGATAGATATCATAGCCGGAATTGAATCAAGAGGATTTATTATTGCCGGGATTTTAGCTGATAAATTGCAGACAGGACTTGCATTAATAAGAAAACCAGGAAAACTTCCTTATGAAACCCTGAAGCAGGAATATTTTCTTGAATATGGGACAGATTCAGTTGAGATTCACAAAGATGCAATAAAGCCAGGGCAAAAAGTCCTTCTTGTGGATGATTTGCTTGCAACAGGAGGAACAGCCCTTGCTTCCTGCACATTAATTGAATTGCTAAAAGGAGATGTTGTGGAATGTGCTTTTGCAATAGAACTTCCTGAATTAAGAGGAAAAGATAAATTATCCAGATGGTCTGTTTTCTCTGTTATGAAATTTGAAGGGGAATGAGTTAGTATTTACTTAAAAGTAATTACAAATGGAAAGGCTTATATATTAGCTAACTCTCAATAATTAATGGTAGAAGAAAGCAAATTCAAATGTCCTTTATGTGATTCTTCTATTAGCAAATCAAAGTATTATGAAGTGGTTAGAATTTCTGAAGCAAATTTAAAAAAAGAAGAGGAACTTAAAAAACAACTTTTAACTGCAAAACAAGATAAAGACAAATTAGAATTAGAAAGAAAGAAATTAGCTAAAGAACAAACGGAATTAAAGAAAAAATTTGAAATAGAATTTGAAAAACAAAAATCTATATGGATAAAAAAAGCACAGGAAGATGCTAATAAATTAGCAAGAAAAGATTTAGAAAGATTAACTAAAGAAAATGTTGAACTCCTTAAAAAACATAAACAAGAAGTTATTTTAGCTAAAAAACAAGCATTAGACGAAGGTATGGAAAAACAAAAAAAGAAATTTGAAACAACTAATAAAATGTTAGAACAAAAAGTAAAGGAATTAGGATTAAAAGATGAAAGGATTAAAGAATTACAAAAACAGTTAAAAGAAGGGAAAACTCCACAAGATGCGGGTCATGATTTTGAAAATGAATTAGTTAAAGAATTACAAAATAAATTCCCTCAAGATAGAATTGAACATCATGGTAAAGGAGGAGATATTCATCACTATATTATATGTGAAAAGAAAGAAATCGCTCTTATTGTATATGAATGTAAGAAAACAGAGAAATTTAGTAAAGATTATATTACTCAAATAAAAAATGATGTAATTAAGAATGAAGCAACTTATGGGATTTTGGTAACTTTTGCATGTGATAATAAGCATCCACATTTTTGGGTAGAAAATGACATTTTAATTATTCATCCTTATGGTGCTCCATACTTAGCTGAAGTTTTAAGAAAAAGTTTAATTCAGCTTTATTCTATTAAATTAAGTGATAGGGAATTAGATGAGAGAGCAAAAAAGTTATTAGGATACATTAAAAGTAATAAGTTTAGAAATTCAATTAAAGATAATATTATTCGTACAAAAGAATTAAATGAATTATTAGAAAGAGAAATGAAATTTCATACAATTCTTTGGGGGAAAAGACAAAATCATTATAGTGTAATAGCCAAACAATCTAAAGAAATAGAGGATGATTCTAAACAAATTGTCGGAGAAAATTTAGGGGAAGAAAGTTTAGAACAACCATTAATAAAACTAACAGTGCAGAAAAGATAATTAAAGAATTATACTAATAGTTCCTCTGAAAATATTTATAATCCCCTTCTTCTAATTTAATTCATGAATCAGCATCAAGTCTGGAATAATATTGCAGAAGAATGGCATAAATTCAAGGAAACTCCTTCTGGATTAAGTAAAGAGTTTCTGAAGTCTTGCACTGGAAATGTCCTTGATTTAGGTTCAGGTTCTGGAAGGCATCTTGCAAAAATAAAAAATGGGAAAATGCATCTAATTGATTTTTCAGAAGAAATGATTAAACTTGCTGAAAAAAAAGCAAAGAAACTAAAGATTTCAGGAGAGTTTATAGTATCAGATATTTCCAAGAAACTTCCATTTCAAGATAATTTCTTTGATTATGCAATCTCAATTTCATCACTTCATTGCCTTTCACCAAAATATCATAAAAAAGCAATAAAAGAATTATACAGGGTTTTAAAGCCAAAAGCCAAAGCATTGATTGGAGTCTGGAATTTTAATTCAAAGAGATTCAAAAGCAAAAATAAGGAAAAAGAAAGATTAATCAAATGGACAGACAAAGGAGAAAGATATTATTATCTATTTGAAGAAAAAGAAATTCATAACTTATTTAAAAAAATAGGTTTCAAGATTCCCTCATCACATAATTCTGAGATGATGATTAATTTTATAGTGGAAAAATGAATTTAATATATTTAATTATCTCAGGAAAATCGTACTGGTTAATGTAGAACAAAATAAATATTATTAGTAGATAAAATTATGTAATAAATATAATGGGATAGTGATAGATAATTGTGATAATAAATATCAATCGCCCTTTTTTATAATCTTCATCATATCAAAAAAGCTTCTTTTTTCAAAATTCAAGACTTCCTTATTGTCCAAATCAACTTTTATCTTAATAAGTCCAAGACCTGAGATAAAAACAGTTCCTAGAAGATAATTTTTTCCTTTTCTGGTTTGCAGGCTTAAAAGTATCTTTTCAATCTTATTCTTTATTTTTTCATCAAACATTTTCCCTTCTATGAGCTTTTCAATTTCCTCAAAATCCAGATTAATTTTATCAGGTATTTTCTCAAATTCAACCTCATCTCCAAAGTTCTCAACAGGAACAAGCTCAACACCCTCATTTAACTTAAAACTAAACATCTTTTTTGAAGAAGGAATAAAATAATCCAGATTCTGCCTGCCCTCCTCTCCTTTTTTATCAATTATAAAAAATCCAGAGCACAAAAAAGCATCCTTGTTTTCTTTAATAAACTTCTTAAACTCATGGGATCCCTTTAATTTCTCCAGATAAAACTCAAAGTTCATGTAATAATCTATATTATTCTGTTTATAAGTTTTTAGAATATAAATGGTTTTAAAGAAAGAACTCCCTTAAAAATAATGAAATTAAAGTCAAAAGAGATTAAAAGGGAAAAGTCTAAAAGGACATTTGAGACTAGAAAAATTTCATTAGAAAGAATTGCAAGCGGAGTAGTAGAAGAATCAAGTGCCTATCTATTTAAAGTAAGATTTTCAAGAAAAACTTTAAAAGAAGAATACAATCTTCCAAAATCAGAAGAAGAATTGTTTGAAGAAAATTACACCCCTCAAAATAAGAGAATACTTTTATTCAGAAAACAAGATGCAGAACCAGGAACATATAAAAAACCAGAAGAAGGAAACAAAGTAAGATGTATTTACCGTGGAAATAAAAAAGATCTCTTCCCTTATGCTATTTATGATATGAATTGGAATTTATTATTTAGAGAAAAATAATTACATTCTCTTTTCAATCTTCATTTTCAAATCAAAAAGAAATTCATCTGTATCCAGAGTTTCATTGGGCTTATATCGGAGAATTAATTAACGGAGATGGGCATATACCTTCAAATTTTTGGAATATAACTTTTGTAAACAATAATAAAATCCTAATAAATTATGTAAAAAGTTTCTTCACTTCCTTGGGAATAAGACAAACTCAAATAACATTAGTCAAAAGAGAAGATGCTAATTTCCTTATAATTAGGTCATCTGTACTTGCTCATCTATTTAACAAAATTTTAGATGTTTCTATAGGAAAGAAAAATGAATTAAATATTCCAGATTTTATATTATCTGATATGAATCTAAGCATTGCGGCAGTTAGAGGTGCATTCGATGCAGAAGGAAGTGTAACATTTACGGGTTCAAGGAGAATATCTATAACATCTAATAGCAAACGATGGCTTTTTCAGATAAAACAAATCTTAGAAAGACTAAGAATTGATTCAAGAATAACTGAGGATAAATCAAAAAGAAAGATTCCAATTTACAGATTATTAATCTTTCGCAAATCAAATCTTAAAAGGTTTTTAAAAATAATATCTCCTTTACATCCAAAAAGAAGAGATAAACTAAATGAGATATTAAGCAATTATACAAAAAATTCTCAAAGAGAATTTCACAAAAGAATACTGCTTTCTATTAAAAAAGGGAATGTTAGAAAAAGAGAAATTGCTAAAAATATAAATCAAAGATTGCCAATCACAGGAAGCAATATTAACTGGTTAAGAAAAAAAGAATTTATAGAGCCTTATGAAAAGGTATATAGTAATGTTGGAAGTCATTATAAATATAAAATTACTGAAAAAGGTGAAAACTACTTAGAAAAATCACTTTCTTTCTTCGATTAATTCTTTAATACTTTTAATAAAATCATCAACCTTAACATTATATTCTACCTTATTTTCATGACGAACAGATATTGTTTTATCTTTTTCCTCATTATCCCCCACAATAATCACCCAAGGAATTTTCATTTCTTCAGAAGATTTAACTTTAGAAGGAAGTGTTGTTTGTGAAAAATCAGAATCAATTCTTAAATTAGGCATATCTTTTTTAAATCTCTCAATCATCTTTTCTGCATATTTAATATTTCTGTCTGTAAAACTCAAAATCCTCACCTGAATTGGAGCAAGCCAGACAGGAAGCCTCCCATTTGTGCTTTCAAGTAACACTCCAATAAATCTTTCCAGACTTCCATAAACAGCCCTGTGAATCATAATAGGCTGTTTCTTTTTATTGTCTTTATCAGTATATTCCAGTTCAAATCTTTCTGGCATTGAAAAATCAACCTGGATAGTTCCGCACTGCCAGGTTCTCCCCAAAGAATCCTTTAAATGAAAATCAATTTTAGGACCATAAAAAGCCCCGTCTCCTTTATTTATCTTGTAATTTATTTTCATTTTATCCAGAACTTTTTTAAGGGCATCCTCTGCTTTATCCCAAAAAGCATCTGAACCAATTCTCTTTTCAGGCCTTGTTGATAATTCTACTGCATACTTAAATCCAAATTTAGAATAAACAATATCCACCAAATCAATTACTTTGCCTATTTCTTCCTGCAATTGATTCTCAGTGCAGAAAATATGGGCATCATCCTGGGTAAACTGAATTACCCTGAATAATCCTCCTAAAACCCCGGATAATTCGCACCTGTGAACAATCCCAAATTCTCCTGATTTCAAAGGCAAATCTTTATAGGATTTAGGAGAACTTTTAAAAATTAAAAGCCCTCCGGGACAATTCATTGGCTTGACAGCAAATTCTCTTTTTTCATATTCAGTTAAAAAAATATTTTCTTTGTATCTTTCCCAATGTCCTGAAATCTGCCAGAGTTTTTTATCTAAAATCTGGGGGGTCTGAATTTCCTGATATCCAAATTGCCTGTTTAATTCTCTTGAAAAATTAATCAGCTCGTTTTTTATAATCAGGCCATTATTGTGCCAAAATACCATTCCAGGAGCAACTTCATTAAATGAAAATAAATCCATTTGTCTTCCTAAAATTCTATGATCATTATCTTTTAGTTTGGAAGTATCTAATTTAGATTTGGATATTTCCCCTAATAATCTTTTATAATCATAAACTTCTTCTTTAACCTTTTCACCCTTAATATCCCCCCCTTTTATCTCCCTTGATAATTCAGACAAGGGATGCCCCTTAACTTTTAATTCAAATTCCTTGTAATATCCAAAAGGAGCGCGGACAACTTTGAATTTGTTTTTGGACAATTCTTTTTCAGTCTTTTCAAGAATGCTTATTGCTATTTCAGGGCTGGATAGATTACTGGATAAATGAGCATAAGGATAAAGAACAATATTCTTAGTATTAACCTGCTTTGCAATATCTTCAATATTCTCAGCAAGTTTTTCAACAGCCAGACCAATGTCATTATCTGTTTTTTCAACTGCTGTTAATACAACCAAGGCTTCCTTAATTTCTTTTTCCTTTTTCTCACTTTCAGATAATTCTCCAATACTCTTAAGTGCTTTTTTTAATGGCTTAAATTTAATATAGTCTACATGCAAATTTAATGTTTTCATTTGGATTCCTCTGGAAGACGAATGAATGGGAATTTCATATTCACTTTCATAAAACAACTAAAGAGTAAGGGGTTTTTAAAATTAATTAAGCAAACAAAAAAACAGATTAAAATATCTGCTCCATCACAATAAAGTTTTTAAACAATAAATTTCGATAAAAAGAATAAACAAAATATACAAAAAATGGGGAATTTATCGGGAGGTGAATGCTATGGAAGAAATAGAGATTGATTATAGTAAAAACCTTAAATTCAGAAAATTTAAAGAAATATAAGGGTTTTGCGGTATATTCTAAATATTTTGAAGAAAATGCATTTTTTTGCAAATTTAACAGAAATTTTTCTCTATCAAAACATTTAAATAGTGTTACTACTGCAAAAAGACATTACTACAGGATAGTAAAAAAAAGATAAAATGAAATACAAATTTTTAAAAAAAACAGCAATAGGCATGGGCTTGAGCTTTGCAACATTACTGCCAAGTTTCTATGAAAAATCAGTTTATTCAAGTTCAGAAACAGGGTATGATACACAAAAAGGAGTAGAATTTGCAGACTATAAATTTAGAAAATCAATACTTGAAGAACTTGTTAAAAAAGAAAGAGAATCTTTATTTGAAAAAAGAGCAATAGAACAAAGTTCAGATAAGATAAAATTGCCTTATTTTAATATAATACCCTCTCATTGTTCAGAATATGCAAAAAAAGCAGCTAAAAAGCTTTTCAATAAAGAATATGTCTGGGATAAAGAAAAAAAGAATGGAGGGGCTGCCTGGAATTTAAGATATTATAATCCCATTATAGAAAAACTTGATTCAATAGGAGAAATAAAAGAACTAATTATAGATGGAAGATTAAAACAAGGAATGATAATTGGGATGTATAATCCAAAAAGTCCACATAATAGAAAAAAAGATGTAACTGGAAATAAAGTAGAATATACTCATATAATGACTTATGGGGGTATAAATAAAAGAGAAATAGAATTTTTTCATCAATTAGGATCTAAAATTGAAAGAGCAAACTTAAATAGAATTAAAGAATTAAAAAATAAAGGGTGGAAAGTTATTGAAGTCCTAAATGCACCAGACAATCTTCCAGAAAACTTTGCTCAAAACTAAGTCTTATCCACCTCTTCTCCTTTTCTTCCTACTAAAGATAAATAACTTACAATTGATTTAAGTTGATCTTCAGGAATATCCCTGATAGTATAACTTGGAATAAGGATTCTTTCAATACCTTTGCTATTTACTTTAATCTCTTCTAAAATATCACCTGTATAAAAAAATCTGCCTTTGTCAAAATTATAGTTTCCATATTCAATTCTAAGACGTTTATCATTTTCATCCCCCCATCTCTTAAGCTTATTCCAGATAACTTCTTCTCTCTGGGCATACATACATTCAGGTCTATTTTCAAATCCAGCCATAAATCTCCTATAACCTCCCAATTTAAATAGGTTCTCTTTCATTTTATAATAAATACTTTTCTAAAAAACCTTAAAAATACTAATTAAAAATCACTCACAAATATTTATAAATAAATATTAACTGATATTTTAATGAAAAAAATAATACTCCTGATTTTTTTTGCATTTACACTAGTCTCTTTTGTTTCTTCCGAAATAATTCTTACCCAACAGCCAAATGAAATCTATAATATAGACGACAGTGTAACAATCCCGGTAATAATTAAAGCAACAAACCCTATTTCAGAGCCATTTAATATGGATTTGATTTGTAATGGAAAAACAGTTAATTTCTATAAAAACGGGGTTCATTTAACAGCAGGGGAAGAAAAAACACTGGAAACCTCCCTTATTTTGACAAAGGTCTTGATAGGAGAAACAACAGGAGCCTGCAAGATAAAAGGATGGTTAGGAGATAAAACTGCTTCAGATTATATTATCACAGAAGAATTCAAAATATCTAATTTATTAACAATCCAGCCAAATACAGAGCAAAAAGAATTTGAGCCTGGGCAAAGCATTTTAATCAGTGGAAGCGTGATAAAGGAAAATGGCCAGGATTCAAGCGGATTTATTGGGCTTGAAATTACAACTGAAAACTCCTCAGAGAACATGCTTCAGACAGGAACAATAAGCAATGGATTTTATTCAATAAATATAACCTTTCCTGAAAATATGAAAGCAGGAAATTATCTTGTAAAATTAAATGCCTATGAAATTGATTCAAAAGGAATACAAACTAACAAAGGATTCTCTAATTATAATATTGCAATAAAACAGGTTCCAAGAAGTCTGGAAGTGGCATTTGAAACAAATCAGGTTGAACCTGGAACCAATGTCAAAATAAAAGCAATTCTTCATGATCAAACAGGAGATAAAATATCTTCCACTTCCTTAATCACAATAAAAAAAGGAATAAATGAAAATACAGCAATTAAGCAACAATCTGAAGTTCCGACAGATGAATTTTTGGAATATCCTATAGCATATAATGAACCTCCTTCAAACTGGACAGTTTTTGCAGTCTCAAACCAATTAACAGCAGAATCAAAATTTATAATTAAAGAAAAAAGGCAGATTGAAGCAATTTTGATAAATGACACAATAATAATAACTAACAAGGGAAATGTTCCTTATAACCAAACAGTATTCATTAAAATTGGAAATGAAACAAAAGATCTAGATATATTCTTGAATGTAGATGAAGAACAGAAGTATGTTCTAAAAGGTGACCATAATGGAGAATTTGAAATAGAATTTATTGATGAAAAAGGAGAAAGCAGATTAAAAGGAATGGCAATGCTGACTGGAAAATCAATAGATATAAAAGAAATAACAAAAGGAGACTTAAGAAGGTTTGTTGGAAGTCCAATTGTTTGGATTTTTATTGTATTTATACTTGGATTTGTTGCATTTATTATTCTCAAAAAAGGATATAAAAGAAGCTTTTTTGGGCAAATGAGGCTTAAAAAAAAAGTTAATAAACAACAGGTAAATACTGTCTGGGAAAATAGGGCTGCCCCTCTTTCAAAGAACTCAAAATTAGAAGCTAAAAATAAAGCAAATTTATCCTTGTCAATTAAAGGAAACAAACAGGAAATTACCCTTGTAGCAATAAAAATAAAGAATTTGGAGGGAATACAATCCACAAAAGGAAATGCAGAAGAGACATTGCAGAAAATTGTTAATTTTGCTGAAGACAAAAAAGCCTTTATTTATGAAAACCAGGATAACTTATTTTTTATTCTCACTCCATTAAAAACAAGGACATTCCAAAATGAAGCAAATGCATTAAATATTGCACAAAAAGCAAAAGAGATTTTAATAGAACACAACAAATTATTCAAACAAAAAATATCCTTCGGCATCTCCATGGAAAATGGAGAGATTGTTGAGAAATTGGAAGGTGGAATTCTGGAATTTATGAGCATGGGAACTTTCATGACAAATGCTAAAAGAATTGCATCAACAGCTCAGGAAGATATTTTGCTTGGAGAGAAAATAAGAGGAAAACTGACAAATGTAAGAACAGAAAAAATAAACAGCGACAGAGTATCGGCCTATAAAATAAAAGAAATAAAATATCATGACGAAGAACATTCCAGATTCATAAAGAGTTTTTTACAGAGAACAAAAGAAGATAAAAAATAATCATTGAATATTTCTGCTTAAGCCTTTTTCAAGATTCTCTATCTCTTTCATCATTAAAAAATATTGATGTCTTAATTCTCCATCTTCGGTTCCACGTTTAGCCATTTTTCCTTTATTCCTTGTTTGAATCTGAAGAACAGAATCAGAATAGGATTGATATAGGTGATGAAGGTTCTCAATATAAGATTTATTTTTATTTTCCTCTGCAAAAGAAGATTTTTCTAAACTAATTAATTTATGAGGCCAGCCATCTTTTTTCAATATATTCAAAATTCCCTGTTGATACTCACTTCTTAATCTCATCAGGTAAAAACCCCTTCCAAGACTCTCAGAGTTTCTGCAAAAATTAATCAAATCAAGTTCATCATTAGAATTATCAGAAAAAGTTTCTAAAATTTCTGTTTCTTTCTTAAAAGAATTTCTGTTTTTTTCAAAGAAATCAGAAACTTCCTCAAAATGAGGAAAACCTGATAAAAAAGAGAATTTAGTATTGTCGGTTATAAAACATTTTTTAATAGGATAATTGCCAAACATTCTTCTTTTTAATTCTTCTTCAGATTGCCTATTAGAATGAAAGTTTTTTGGAGCAGCTACATAAATTGTTTCGAGTTCTTTCTGTTCCATTAATTCCATTAAAAATCAACAAAATTGACTTTTTTAAAGATTATTGTTCTTGATTTTATTGCCTGTTTTTTTCTTTTTAGAAACTTCTTTCTTTACAATTTCCTTAACCTCTTCCTTAGTAACTGCTTTCTCTAATTTCTCTTTATCCTTCATATCCTCAATCTTCTTATTTATTTTAAACCCAAATCCTGTGATTTTAAATACAATTGCCCCTGCAATTAAGATTAATCCAAGAACAAACATCCATAAAAAGACTTTTGAAGCTTCTGAAAAGAAAACTCCCACTATCTGTGAAAGAATCATATTTGTATTTTCTTTTGATAAATTCAACAAATGGCTTCGGGTGATAGCCAACAAATATTTTTTTGCCAGTCTTTCAAACTATCAGGGCACCATAACGAGGCTTAGTGAGGAATTAAATTATCTGCTTTTCCAATCAAAGCCCCTATTTTATTCAGGCTCAAAATGATTAATGAATCAACAACAAACAAGGAACCAACAAGCAAAGGAGCATTTGATTTTTTTTCAGCAAGCAGAATTACCAAACCAATAAGAATAAGGGAGATAATTAAAAATTTAAAGAAAAGACTTTTCCAAAACTCCCTTGCATAATCTGAAACTAAAAACAAAGGAACTTCTGAATCCTCAAGGCACTTTATAAAATTACAATTATAATCCTTGTAATAAAAATCGCTGACAAGATAATTAATGCTGTAATTTAAGATGCTGTTATATCCTTCTGAAACAACAGAGCAGGGAAAAACAAAAGTATATCCTTCAAAACTCTGAATTATTTCGGTATTTGTCTGGCAATAAACATTCAGATAGGGAATTAAGGAATTGACCATATTCTGCACACCTATCTGGCTTTCAATAACCTGGTCTGCAACAGAATAAATTTTTGGCTGAACATTCTCATAATTCAAAGACAAACTTAAAGTTGCAAAAATCCCTAGACACAAAATAGAAATAAACAACAGCACAGAAATAATGACTAATCCAAAACCCCTAAGCACGCCCATGATTAATATAATAAAAATGGGTTTTTAAAAGTAATTAAAAATAATTTAGTACATAGTTCTAAAATTTTAGTCTCTTGTTTAACAATTGCAATTGCAGTTTATGGCAATTGCAAAACTCTTCCAGCAGAACTTACAGTATTTCCTCTTGGAACATTAACACCATCGGCATAGGTAAACAAATAAACATTATCAACCATAATCCATTCATCTCTGGATGTTGCAAAATCTTCTGTATTCCCTCCATAAAACCAATACATCTTTAT
>Ga0208375_1001570_pt1 | contig 25069 bp, 21 predicted proteins | sample RifOxyD1_FD_184038 | JGI IMG/M metagenome (GOLD analysis project Ga0208375, IMG submission 184038) | Soil microbial communities from Rifle, Colorado - Rifle Oxygen_injection D1 (SPAdes) | ecosystem: Environmental > Terrestrial > Deep subsurface > Rock core/Sediment | place: Rifle, Colorado...
ATTGGATATCACCAATGGACTTGGTACTAAGTTAAAACACAAACCGAGGAGCCGGATGCGTAAATTGCGCAAGTCCGGTTCTAACAGGAGCGCGGGCTGGCAACAGCTTGCGTTTACTTAATGAAAACGAACAGCCTTGGCAATATGGAGATCAAGTTCCTTTCCTGGGCGCAAAACCGAGGCAAGACGGTCGTGCGCTCGGGGGATGCTCAGGCGGCTTTGAAGATCTCCAAGATGCAGGAAGCCAAACTTTTCTACTCTCTAAAAAAGAGCGGGATAATTACTAGGGTGATGCGAGGACTTTACCTGGTCCCTGCTGTCCTTCCTCCTGGCGGTAAGGCGTCACCGTCTCAATATGTCATTCTCGATACTCTTATGAAGGAGGTAGGAGCAACTGGTTATCAGGTGACGGGGTTGGTTGTTTTCAATTCCTATGCGCTCGACACGCAGATCCCCGTGCGCATGGATGTCTACAACGACAGGTTATCGGGCGAAAAGAAGCTGGCGGATTTGAATTTTAGGTTTATCAAAATAGATAAGCGCAGGCTTGGGTACACCAAGGATTGTCGTATTGAAGATGTGACTGCACGGTTCAGCTCACTTCCCCGTGCAGTGTTCGATGCCATCTATGATTATGAACGCTTTGGGTCATTGCCGACGGCATATCAGTGGCTTAAGGAGCGGGTGACGGACAGGAAGTTCATGGCTGAGTTTTTGGAAATCTGCCTGAAACTTGGCAACGTCTCTACATTGAGGCGGGTGGGTTACACGCTTGAGGAGGCTGGCTGCACGACTGGAGTTGTGTCACGGATTCTGAAGCGACTGAAAAAAACGAGCGGGTTCATTCCGCTTGATCCAAGCCGACCATTGCGAGGACGGACGAACAGCAAGTGGGGGATCATCATCAATGACTAATCTGCTTCCGCACCAAGATGCCAAAGCCTTCAAAGATGCGCTTCAGTACACCCAAAAACAGACGGGGTTTACGGCTCGTCTGATTGAGAAGGATTACTACTGCTCCGTGATTTTGAGACTGCTCTATGCGGAATCCCCCGAGATATTCTTCAAGGGCGGAACGCTTCTCAACAAGGTTCATGCAGGGTTCTACCGCTTGAGCGAGGACTTGGATTTCACGATTTCCGTGAGTCATGAAGCCAAGCGCAGTGAGCGGAGCAAAAAGGCGGCTCCTTTTAAGCCGTTTATTGAAGCTCTTTCAAAGAAGATTGCCGGTTTTCAGGTGGTACACCCCCTGACCGGAAGCAATGGCTCCGTTCAGTATAACGCTGAAGTGAAATATATTTCAGTCCTGACGGGGCTTGAGGACCGGATATTGTTTGAGATTGGCTTACGGGAAGAAGTTAGTGACAGGGATCATGTTGGTAAGGCAGCGACGTTGGTTGTTGACCCGTACTCAGACTCACCGTTGCTACCTCATGTTGAGGTGCGCTGCCTTTCGTTACGAGAGGCTTTTGCGGAAAAGATCAGGGCTGCACTTACCCGTCAGAAGGTCGCAATTCGAGACGTGTACGACGTTTGGCACGCTGTCGAGAAAGGCATCGTAAATCCAGAGGACAAGGAACTTGCAAAGCTCGTGGCGAAAAAGATGACGATTCCAGATTCTCTTGAGGTTCGCATGGGGGCTGATCGTAAGGCTGAGTTCAAGGCGCAGGTTGAGACGCAGTTGAAGCCCGTGCTGAGGGATGTGGATTTTAAGGCGTTTGATTTTGAAACGGGTTGGGCGCAGTTGGAGCGGGTGGCGGGGATGGTAAAGCCGTATTTGGGGGAATGATGATGATGTTTCCCGGCCGCTGCCGGAGCAAGCGCCTCCAGCCGCTTCCGATTGTCAGGGATCTTTTCGATTTTTTTCCTCAGGCAAAACCCGAGGCGAATGCGCAAGGGTGATTATATTGAATAAGTGTTTTGGATTGATGCTTAGTCGATTAGAGTATCGACCTTCAAACTTCAGATTCTTTGGAAGATGTTTGGCTGGACAGAAAATGAATTCCCATCTTAAGGTACGAGAAAAAAGGCACGCCGCAACAACATCAAGCTCACCAATTTTGTAGTACCGATTCATTTTTCCATCGCCTTTTGTATCGTCCCGAGCGTTTCGAGTTCTTTGAAAGTCAATGGAAAGGGGGTGTTCCTCAAAACACTGTAGATAGGCAAGAGCATTATCGCCGAGGTCAAGCTCATTAACGCACGCGCGTTCAGCACTGAATTGGTAACGGGGAAGACCCGACTCCCGGAATCGCTGGGGTATACAATCTAACAATTCTTTGAGAGCATGATCGGGGATTTCTTTCAGAGAATGAAATTTATTTGAAAAGAACTCTACCAGTTCATTTTCCGGAATAATTTTAGATGAGACCAAAAATTCAAAATATGCCCGCAACGTAGATGCAGTTGTCGTTTTGGCGACTTCTACATTTTTGCATTCAATAATGAACTCACGTTTGGAATGAGGCGTCTGTACGTAGAAGTCTTTTTCAAAATCACCAGAGCCACTTCTAACTTTTACAAGTTCACCGCGTCGCGCCAGATCGCCCAGATAAAGCCATAGGTGACGTTCGGCCACTGCACCTTTAAGCGCCATATAAGCGCGGGGATTCAGGGCTAGTGTCTCGGCCAGGTCTACTGAATTCAAACCAGTCAGTTTATACAGTGGGTCATCTGTTGATTTTGACGCCATTCTCCTCAACATCGGTACGCCAAAGAAAATACTGAATTGGATTCACTCCTAATGCGGTGCATATTTTTTCAATTATATGAAGAGTTGCATTGTAGGATTCTCTACTAGCAAGGGATTTTAAGGTATCAACCGAGACCGATGTCATTTCGCTCAGCTCATCATAGCTGAGTCTCAGCCCAGTGCGCGATTCATAATCAGTGAGTAATGCCTTGAGATCAAATTTTAGCACACAACTCCATTTCGTGTATTGACAGTACACCCACCGAGGTTACACTACCAGTATCTGTTGAGACTTAAATTTTCAAAAATGGAGCGTCAACGCAAGATGAAATACAAAGCGATTAGTCTTTACACCGGAGCTGGCGGACTTGATTACGGTTTGGAGGCCGCTTCATTTGAAACGAAGGTTGCCGTTGAAATGGACAAGTGGTGTTGTAAGACTCTCCGACATAATAGGCCTCGCTGGAACACGCTCGAAGGTAAAATTGAAGAGTTCTCTACTAAGCAAGTGCTTGAAGCTGGCAAGCTGAATAAGCGTGAGGCTGACATATTGATTGGTGGTCCGCCCTGCCAACCATTTTCGAAAAGTGGTTATTGGGTCAAGGGTGACGTTGATCGTCTAAACGACCCTCGGGCAAATACGCTTAAAGAGTATATGCGGATTCTAGAGGAAACCCTGCCTCGTGCATTTATTCTCGAGAATGTTTTTGGTTTGGCCTACAAGGGTAAGGATGAAGGTCTAGTTTACCTTCAAGAACGCCTTGCAGAAATCAATCGAGTCAATAAGACCAAGTACAACTTCAATTGGAAGGTGCTGAACACTGCTCGTTACGGGATTCCGCAAATACGTGAGCGTGTATTCATCGTTGGTTCAAGGGATGGTCTTCCGTTTGAATTTCCGGAGCCTCAATTTTTTGACCCAGAAGATGATGAAGAAAATGACAGTCTTTTTAAGGCTGGGAAAGAGCCATTTCGGACTGCCTGGGATGCCCTTCATGATCTTCATGATGACACTGAAAAGCCAGTTCCATCGAAAGTTGGCGGAAAATGGGGCGATCTTCTTCCTTCAATTCCTGAGGGACAGAATTATCTCTTCCATTCGGACCGAGGTGATGGCGTACCACTGTTTAAATGGCGCTCGCGGTATTGGAGCTTCTTGTTGAAATTGGGAAAAAATCGCCCGAGTTGGACTATCCAAGCTCAGCCTGGCTCTGCAATCGGTCCTTTTCATTGGAACAATCGCCGACTGAGCATGCGAGAAATGGCGCGCCTTCAGACCTTTCCTGATGATGTGGAAGTTCTAGGCGGCGTTTCTGAAGTTCAGAAGCAAATAGGAAACGCGGTTCCGTCCGCTATTGGAGAGTTGCTCGGTCGAGAAATTCGTAGACAATTTTTTGGAGAAAAGATTGATTCACGGAAGCTTAAACTCATTCCAGACAGGGCACCGCTTTCTCTGCGGCCAACCAAAGTATTTCCGGTAAAGGGAGAGTACATGAAGCTGCGTGATCCGGACATGACTTTGTGATTTTTATTGAATGACTTGTTGCCATGTTCTCTGTTTCTTTATGGTTGGTATTCCTCCCAATGTCACCCAGAAATTTTATGCCACTGTCATGATGTTTTTGCGCCAGAATCCGATTTACAGCCTCTGAATTCATGCCACAAACGCGGCTTCAGCCCAGCTCCTTGAGCCACTTGTCGATATCCATGTTGGTTGGATACATCCTCTTCGTGCGGATCAGGGTTTCGCGCGCCCCCTTCAGATTGCCGGACTTGCGTTGCGCGATATACAGGTTGAGCAACGCGCCATAATTTGCGCCGTCGCGGGCAAGAACAAACTCCAGCCGCCTGATCGCATCGTTGAATCTGCCGACCTCCATAAGACCGAGCGCATGATTATACAGAATTGAAAGATGATCCGGAAAATGCTTTTCGAGCACGCCATACGAAGCCAGCACCCTGTCCCACTGCTTGAGCTGGTATGCGAGCAACCCTGTTACAAAATGCCCGGCCATGCTCATCGGATACCTTGCAAGATACTCGCTGTGCGCGGCCATTGCCTCCTGCGCCCTGCCCTTGGCGCGCAGCTCCTCGCCTTTTGTGTACAACGGATCCCGACCGATAAACCGCATCAGATTGGTGCCGCTGCCGGTCTTGCACGGAAACATGATGTCAAACAGCGTCGTGCTCCTGCATCCGCTGAAATGCGCGACAAGCTCAAGCTGGTCCCAAAGCGTCGGATTCCAGGAGATGACATACGTCTCAAAAGGCTTGTGATTTTTTTCAAGATCCTCGTTGGACTTGAGCCAGACCTTTTTTTCAAAAAGAGGTCCGGCATCAGGACGGTAATCATAGGGCCTGAAATCCGGCAACAGCGCGAGCCTGCCGTTTACAATCGTCTTGCGCGCATGCTCGTACACCTGGTCGCTCGCGACAATCACCTGTCCCATGTCACGCCGGTATGTGACTGAACGCCAGAAATTGACTCCGCACTGCAGGACAAATACGGCGACCACGGCCCGCACGAGCCACTTGTTGAGACCGGGAGCGGCCTCCACGAAAAGCCCGAACACCCACGCAAGCAAAGCGGCAACCGGAACCATGGTGAGAATGCCATAACGGATCCTGAAAATGTAATTGATCGCCGGCAGGGCACATACAGCCGCAAGCACAAAAACCAGCCATATGACGAAAAACGTCCTCGCCCGGTCACCGGGTTTTGAAAGCTGCCGCCACGGAATCTTGTCAATCGCCTCGGCCTTCCAACCCAGGAAAACAACCATCACCGCCAGCAAAAACGGACCAAGCACACCGGAGAGCGAAAGGGTTGCCGACCTGAGATGGGGGAAAAACGAATACGGCTGCGAAGACCAGAGAAACTCCCAGAGCCTGCCAACACTCGCGGGCTGCCACATCCAGTTAATCTCGCTGCCCTTTGATCCCGGAACAAACGGCGGAAGCCTGGTGAAAATCCCCGGGCCCCACGGAACCGCAAGAAAAAGCATGACCGCGACCGGGACCGCAAAAAACATCCACTGCTTGCGCCTCTCGGGAAGCAACACGACATAGGCGCCAAGTATAAGCGGTATCATCTTGAGATCGGCCTTTGACTTGTATGTAAGATATGTGAGCAGCGCGATCCCCACCCACCTTTTCAGCCATGCCCGCTGCTCCGGATTCTTGAAGTCAGGCCGGCCGCGCCAGTCCGCCGGGGTTTTTTCGACCTGGTCCCAGATCACATATGTAACGAGAAGGAACAGGAACTCGGCCGTTGTGGCAAAATCTGCGTGGATGAGATTTGCGGCCATCACGCCGGGCGCAAAAATGAAAAAAACCGCCGCCGCAAATACCGCGAGTTTTCCATTCGGTCCGCCGCGCGTGAGCCTGACGCCCCACAGATAGATCATTACGGCAAGCGCCCCGTACATCACATCGCGATATAGAAAATAGCTCCAGGATTCATATCCGCTTATCAGATAAAAGGTTCTGAGCACCAGGCACTCAAGCGGGCGCTCATTGAACCCCCAGTGCTGCGGTTGCGTTGACACCGGAGATATGATTTCAAAAAGATAGCGCCACCAGCTCGTATCCTTCACCTTCCAAAGCCAGCTCGTGAAGTCGTCGTCCCAAAGGGGAATCCCCTGCGTGAAAAAGAGGGAATATGCAAATCCGCCTATAAGGAGCCATCTTGCAAACCTGTCTTCGACCAGACAACGTGGAAGTATCTTCCTAAGCATATAAATATAATACCCTCTTGTTTTTTACTGTGGAAGTGCTCTTATTTAATAGTGAGCCTGCGGTATGGCAACACAGCACGACACAAGGAGCCGATTATGAAAAACACCAAAATCATTATATTCATGCTGACACTGGCGATTCCGGTTCTTGCCTGCGCGATTGAAAACCCGGATACTGACCGGGCCGAGCTGGATGATGGCCATTCGACAATCGCCAGGATGGCCGCAAAGCTGTCCCAAAAAATCCGCACCATGGGCGAAACCAGCGGCGAAAGCTGCCCTGACTGCCTTGCGATAAAGGGCAATCATGGACCTGAAATCATCGAAATAAACTGTCACAAGAAAACGACCGCACCTTCCTGCAAATGCGCCAACGGGCTGCTTGGCCGCATCTGCACCATTGCAATCAAGGAGCCGTCCGGCAATATCGTCCAAAAGGAAGAATGCATCTGCGCAAAAGACCATTCGTGCAAGATCAAATGCGGCGGACAGACAAAGAGCCACGAATGCGCCAATCCGAACAGCGTCTGCATTGCCTGCTGTCACGAATACCATAATTCATCCAAAGCGCTTTTCAGGTGTGTTGACAAAAGAGATGTTGATAACGAAGACAAGAAACAGAAGCCGGTAAAATAAAAAAACGGCGGACCGCCGGTCAGTCAAGGCCGGTGGTCCGCTGTCAGTACAAATCAAAACAAATCTTTTGATCAGTCCTTGAGCTGTTTGCTCACGAGCTTGGTCATCTCAAACATCGAGACGCGCCCCTTGCCCTTGAACACTTCTTTCAATGCCACATCGGCATTGATCATCGTGCGCTCTTTTTTATCCTGCAAACCATGTTTGCGAATATACGCCCACAACTTCTTCACGACCTGTGTGCGAGGAAGTGGCTTGGCGCCGACCACGAGCGCAAGCGCTGCTGTCGGTGTCATCGGCTTCATGAAAGCCGCACTTGGTTTGCGTTTTGATTTCTTCTTAGGCATTGAATATCTCCTTTTCTGCCTCTAGATTATGCGAAAAAACGGGATTTACAAGGAGGCTTTTGATTATTCGTCATTTTTTTATATCCCATGGCGTTGAATTTGTATTTGACTCCTGCCGCGAATGCGGCTTATTTTATGCGAATCAAACCGTTCCTGGGGGGGATGAACAATGAAGCGCATTTTGTTTTTGATCGTGGCGGCATGCCTTGCAACACCATTTATTGCAGGAGCAACTTCAACGGTGCTTTTAAGCACTGCCAGTGAAGAATCCGAAAACAGCTACAAGATTGTGGCGGTTCATGAGGGCAGGAGTCCTTTGAAGGCCATGAAAATCCTTCTTAACAACAAACCCTATATCGACATTCCGGCCGGAAAACTCGGCTCTTTCACCACGGTATACAGTGCTTCCACGCCGGGCGGCTCTGTAAAGGTGCTGAGAATCAAAGCTGCCGTCAACGCCAACGGCGGCGCCTACATCACCATGCGCTTTTTGCAGGAGTACAATCTTACAGATCCGAACGTCTTCAACGACTTCAACATGAACCTGGTAAACAATGCCGGCACCCTCAAGCTGTTAACCGCCGACCGCGCGGTAAACCAGTTTGACCACCTCTACTTTGCGGTACGCAAGAAATACGGCGGCAAAGAGGCCGGGATCAAGCGGATTGACGTCTATTTCAAGGGCAACAAGGTTGATTCCTACGATTACGACTGATGATACCTGAAGAACTGCAATTGCTTTTTGACGGATTCAAGGCGAGCCGCATATTGCTCACCGCAGTGGAAATCGATGTCTTCACCCGTATCGGACAGGGCGCGACGGCTGAAAAGATAGCCTGCGGTCTTGGCGCCGGATTCCGGGAATCTTCCATACTGCTTGACGCGCTCACGGCACTCGGCCTGCTCACCAAACATGACGGCACGTATTTCAATTCAGCCTGGGCGGACAACTATCTGCGCGAAGGCTCGCCACAGGACTGGCGCCTTGCCATAAAACACCGGATCAACTCATGGAACACCTGGTCCGGGCTCACCGGCAAGATCATTCCACCCGAAAAACGACATGAGCACGCCTTTACCAGACCCGATTCCTTCATGGGCGCCATGGAAGCCATCGGCAGGGAGCGCGCTCCGCTTGTTGCCGGAGCGATTGATCTTTCGGGCGTAAAAAAAGTGCTGGATCTGGGTGGCGGTCCCGGCACGTACTGCATTGCCATTGCGGGCTCCCGCCCGGACGTCTCGGCATGTGTTTTTGATCTGCCCGAAATGACCGCAATCGCCCGCAAACACATCAAGGCGGCGGGGCTTGAAGCAAGAATCACCACCAGGGACGGCGATCTGTTCAAGGACGGTTTCGGCGAAGGCTACGATCTGGTGCTGATTTCATCCATTCTGCACATTTATGGCCAGCGTGAAAATATCGAGATCCTTTCAAAAGCGCGTGCCGCTCTCCGCCCCGGTGGACAGGTCGTGGTGCAGGAGTTCATATTGAATGAAGACCGGACAGGACCGCTCAGTGCCGCGATGTTTGCGGTAAACATGCTGGTTGCAACCGAGACGGGCAATGCCTATACCGAAAACGAACTCCGCCGTTTCCTGGGAAATGCCGGTTTTTCGGATATAAAACGCATCAATCTCAAGGTCCCTTCGAGCCTTATGACCGGCAGGGCCTGACAAAAGACGATGGCAACAGCGGCTAGAATGCTTGTCCCGTTCCTCGCGGCGTTTGCCGCGTTCGGAACAGTATGCCTGCGGGGCCTGGACGGTCATCATGACGGAACCGTGCTGAAGCCGGCACTTGACGTCTGGGCGGGACAGACACTTTACCGGGATTCGTTCAGCCAGTACGGACCGCTGGTGACCTGGCTCCAAGCTGCCGGAATGAAAATGCTAGGGGCGCATCTTTTTTCAATCCGCATCACGACGGTTTTTTTCTATGCCATGATCGCGGTGCTGCTTGTCGCGCTCTGGCGCCGCTTCCTGCCGTCGCGCCTGATGCTCTGGCTTGTGTTTGCCGTCTGGCTCAACCTTCCGCCTTTTTATCACACCGATTTCCACGCGTGGTCTTCGGTATATGCTCTTTTTTTCCAACTCCTCGGGCTATGGTTTTTGCTGCGCGCCTTTGAAGCTCCGGAGGGCACGGACGGGCAAAAGCCCGCCTGGCATGCAAACACCTGGTTTTTTGCGTCCGGCATGTCCGCGATGCTTGTCTTCTGGTGCCGCCAGCCGGTAGGAATGCTTGCGGTTGCGGGCTTGGCGGCCACCAGTTTGCTTTATGCATTTCTCATGCGCAAGCCTTTCGCGCCACTCTCCGCCACTGGCGGAATGGCTGCGGTTTTTGGTGCGATTCTGCTGCATATGCATGCGGCCGGATCGCTTGCCGACTGGTACCGGCAGACCATTGCGTGGCCGATGCACTGGTCCCAGGCCACCGGCGGCAACAATCTCCATGGTGCGGTTTTTTGCATGCTCCGGCGCCGGAACGAAACCATCGTCCTTCTTGCACTTCTTCTTGCCGCCCGGCCGCTTGTAAGCCTTGCCGCCAGAAGAGGCCGCAAAACCCTTTACGCTGCGGCCATTTTGCTTGGCGCCGCATTTTTCTGGCGCTATCCCAAACCGCTCTACCAGAGTGCTATTTACACGCTGATGCCGCTTGCCTGCCTGGTCGTACCGGTTCTTCTGCTCTTCATTGAAAGAAGCAAAAGGGGTTCCCTCCTGCCGCGCTTTGATCTCCGGTTCTGGCGGGGGGTTGCAGCCGCTACGCTCATACTTTCTTCCTGGCCGCAATTCTACCCGGTGCCGGATTCCCGCCATCTGTTCTGGTCGCTCGCGTTTGCGGCCGGATTTATGGTTTATCTCCTCTGGAAATGGCTGCACGAAAACACAACCGCGGTCACCATCATGATTTCAGTCTGGCTTTTGAATGCGGTATGTTCACAATGGCCGCATCTCTACGATAAAATGACCAGTCACGACCGGACGCTCGATCATCCGATGCTTGTACATATAAAGGTACAGCCGCAGCTGGCATCACGCCTCGGTCCGCTGCTGGCGACCATCAAGGAGTATGAACAAAAACGTGCCCCTTCCGGCACTCCGGTTGTAGTGGAGGGACCGAACTCCTTCTATGCCGCGCTGGCCACTGATTTTTCCAACGCCAACAAGTTCCACTGCGTCTGGAAGTTTACCGGCCTGCTGCCCTCGCAATTCACGCCGCAGGGACTGGATTTCATAATAACCCGCCGACCGCTGATCATCACCGGAACAGATGCGCGCCCGTCCGGCACGCTTCCGGACGGGATCAGGCCGCATTACCTCAAATCCGTCACGCTGCGCGATCCCTTCTGGGATGATGATCTCACGCTCTGGGTACCCGCCGCCCAAGTGGTGCCGGCCAGATGAAAACACTGCTTCTTGTTTATTTTATCTCCGCCGCGGCGGTCTCGACGCTTGGCCTTGTTCCGGGCGCGCTCAGGCCGCTCGCTGCGGCGTGCGGGATCGCGCTCCTTGCCGCCGCCGTGCGTGGATATGCGAAGCTTGGGCAACACGTCTCGCGCGAACTCGGACGCGGCTGGCTCGCGGTCTGGCTGGTGGCGCTCATATTCCAGCTTTTTTGGGCCCTGTTCAAGGCGCCGCTCGACATTGACGGGCTGTTTTACCACCTGGCGGTCATTCTGGAAGCACTCGACAAAAACCGGTGGGGCGCCTGGGAACTAAAGCTCTGGCACATTCTCAACGCCCCGCATCTGGGAGAAATCCCCAACCTCTGCCTGGTTTCGCTCGGCGGTTCCTGGGGCTGGCGCCTTGCGCAGCTGGGACATTTTTCAACAGGCATTCTTGGCGCCCTTGCGATATTTGAAATCGCACGCTCGTCCGGCGCCCGCCGGCCTTCGCTTTATGCCCTTGCCTTCTGGTCCGCGCCTCTTGCGGTCAAACAGATGGGTTCGAATTACGTGGATATTGCAAGCTGGTCCAGCTGGCTTGCCTCCGCTGCGGCACTGATGTCGGTCAACGCGCGACCGGCCGCAGCCCGCGCACTTCTCTCCGGCGCCGGCGCCTTCTTGCATGCCGGAATCAAGGCAAGCGGGCCGCTTACCGCCCTTGCGCTCCTTCCGCTCATATTTCTTGAAAAAAAACAAAGCGCGCGCGCGCGGTTTTACATCGCGGCGGCCGCAGCACTTTTTGTTCTCGCCGGCATGAGCGTCTGGATGATCCCCAACTTCCTGCGGCACGGCAACCCGGTATATCCACTTGCTGCTGACGTCACTCCGGCAAAAATGGGGATCGGCACTGATTTTCATCCCCCCGCATTTCTGCTCTCATTGCCCAAACCGCTGAGTTCGGTTTTGCAGTTCGTCGTGCCCGAACCCGTGGCGGTATATGACCAGTCGGGCGGAGCCCTTGGCTTTGTCGGTATCTGGTCGCTTTTCATGCTGGTGCTGTTTTTTTCGCGAAAAATCCGCACCCGGCGGTCCCAAGCAGGTGCCAGGGTGTTCGGCCGCGCGATCGGCTTTTTGACCGGGGCAATGCTGCTTTACTACTTCCTGATGCCCGCCCGCGAGATCCCGCGCCATGGATTTGCCGGCCACCTGGTGATCATGATTGCGGGTCTTTGGGTTTTTGAACGCGGCATGGACACCAATCCGGCCGCCTGGCGCAAGGCCCGCACGGCACTGGTGATCGCTTTCATGCTGCAGTTTTTTTACATCCTTCCGGACCGGGCCGTTTTCAGGGGCGCGGAGCTGTCCCGGCCGGAGCGCGTACCGGGCATCATTGCCGAAAACCTTTCCGATATCATCACGCACGGCGAGCCGCAGGCGCCTGGCCGCTGGCTGCACTATCCGTTTGTTCCCGCCATGAGACGCGACGAGCCCCGCACCGCGGTCATCGATTCGAAGGCAGTCCCGCTGCTTGCACTTTACTGGGGCCGCAAATTTTCAAACAGGGTTTTGATCGACCCGTCGTTCAGCCGGTGGCCCTATTGAAGCCCGGCCCGGAAAATTTATGATTCATTCAACACTGCTCAAAAACGGACAGCATGCCGTTTCCAGGTGGAAAAACGGCAACGGAATGACTTTTGAAATTGCAATCAGCCCGGAAGGCGCGGACTTTTCAAAAGACCCTTTTCTCTGGCGCATCAGCTCGGCCGTGTGCGACAGGGGCGGGCCGTTTTCATCATTTGAGGGATATGAGAGGTATCTGACCCTGATCGACGGAAAAAAATTCAATCTCAAATTCACCCGGACCGGACATGAAACACCGGTGGAATATGGCAAGGTCTTCGATTTTTCCGGAGATGACGGCGTCACCATGGAGCTTCCTGACGGACCGGTGAAGGACCTTGGTCTCGTTTACCGGCGTGATGCAGTCAGCGCCGGATTTCACGTGCTTGAGTTCAAAAGCAAACCACGGTCCATTACTGCCGAAGGCCGCACGACGTTTGTGATCTGCATGCGCGGCCGGTTGCACGCCAGCATCTACCCCGGCGAGACAAAATTCAAACTCACCCCGCTTGATGCTATCAGGATCGACTGCGGCCGGAACGAGGAAGCATCCATTTTGCTCGAACCCTCGGGCAATTGCGCAGCATGTGTGATTGAGATAGAGTGATTTCATTGTTTTTATAACGCTCCGCATATGCGAAAAGTTGGCGGACACCTTTTAGCTTTTAGGAGGAACCTTGAAAGCTCTTGTAAAGAAATTTCCAAAAAAGGGGCTCTGGCTTGAGGACGTTGCCGAGCCGGAAATCAGCGAAAACGATGTGCTGGTGAAAATCAAACAAACCGCGATCTGCGGCACGGACATTCACATCTACAACTGGGACGAATGGTCGCAGCGCACAATCCCCGTCCCGATGCACGTCGGCCACGAATACGTTGGTGAGGTCGTGAAGACCGGAAAAGCCGTCACGGGAATACATGTAGGACAAAAAGTCTCCGGCGAAGGCCATATTGTTTGCGGGCACTGCCGCAACTGCCGCGCCGGCACGCGCCACCTCTGCCCGAACACCAAGGGCATAGGCGTGAACCGTCCGGGCGCCTTTGCCGAATACCTTTCCCTTCCCGCTTCAAACGTGTTTCCGATCCCCTCCGGCATTAGCGACGACGAAGCCTCCGTGCTTGACCCGCTTGGAAACGCAGTTCATACGGCGCTGTCTTTTGACCTGCATGGAGAAGACGTGCTGATCACCGGCGCCGGACCGATCGGCATCATGGCCGCGGCGGTTTGCAAATTCGTGGGCGCCCGGCACGTCGTGATCACCGACCTGAACGAATACCGCCTCGATCTTGCGCGCAAGATGAGCAAGCCGGGCGACCCGGTTCATGCGGTCAACATCAAATCCCGCGCGCTGGGTGAGGTGATGAAGGATCTGCACATGACCGAGGGCTTTGACGTCGGACTTGAAATGTCCGGCAGCCCGGCGGCCTTCAACGACATGCTGGTCTCGATGAAAAACGGCGCAAAGATCGCGCTTCTCGGCATACTGCCGTCGAACACGCAGATTCCATGGGATGCCGTGATATTCAAGGGCCTCTTCATCAAGGGCATCTACGGGCGCGAAATGTACGAGACCTGGTACAAGATGTGCTCGCTCATCCAGAGCGGACTGGACATCAAACCGGTTTTCACGCACCGGTTTGACGTAAAGGACTTCGAAAAAGGTTTTGAAGTGATGAACGCCGGGCAATCCGGCAAGGTCCTTCTTGACTGGACACATATCTGAAGGGGAATCCATTCATGGCATATGCAAAAGCAAAAAAAATCTATGCTGACACCATTTCACAGATACGCGCGGACGGTCTTTACAAAGAAGAACGCGTGATCTGCTCGCCGCAGTCGGGACAAATCCGGGTGCGGTTTCCGGCCGACGCGCCCGAGAAGGAGATCATAAACCTCTGCGCCAACAACTATCTCGGCCTCTCAAGCCATCCCGACGTGATCCGGGCCGCGCACGAAGGGCTCGACCAGCGCGGCTACGGCATGTCGTCCGTGCGCTTCATCTGCGGCACCCAGGACATCCACCGCGAACTTGAGACCAGGCTCAGCCGTTTCCTCGGAATGGAAGATGCCGTGCTTTTTTCGTCCTGCTTTGACGCAAACGGCGCGGTTTTTGAGGCACTTCTCACGGCGGAAGACGGGATTTTTTCGGACAAACTCGTACACGCCTCGCTTATCGACGGCATCCGGCTTTCAAAGGCGCAGCGGTTCGTGTTCGAACATTCGGACATGAATGATCTTGAAAACAAGCTCGGAAGCGCCACCTGCCGCCTGAAATTGATCGTAACCGACGGCGTGTTCTCGATGGACGGCGACATGGCGAAGATGGACCAACTTGCGGCGCTGGCCCAAAAATACGACGCGCTTCTGATGACTGACGAGTCGCACGCCTCGGGTTTCATCGGCCGCACGGGCCGCGGCGTGCACGAACACTTTGGAGTGATGGACAAGATCGACATCATCACCACGACCTTTGGAAAGGCGCTCGGCGGCGCCGCGGGCGGCGCGGTCTGCGCGCGGCGCGAGATCGTCGAGCTGCTCAAGCAGCGCGGGCGGCCGTATCTGTTCAGCAACTCGCTTCCGCCTCCGGTGGTGGCAGCCACGATCCGGGTGCTTGAAATACTTTCGCAAACCACCGAACGGCGCGACAAGCTCGAACGCCACACCGTCTTCTGGCGCAAGGCGCTTGCGACTGCGGGGTTTGAGCTCAAGCCGGGCAACACCCCGATCGTCCCGGTGATGCTGTACGACGCAAAGGTGGCGCAGCAGATGAGCCGCGATCTTTATGACGAAGGGGTTTTCGCCGTCGGATTTTTCTTCCCGGTGGTGGCCAAGGGCCAGGCCCGCATCCGCACCCAGCTCTCGGCGGCGCTCGAGCAGGAACATCTTGACCATGCACTCAAAGCCTTCATCAAGATCGGCCGCAAACACGGGGTGATAAGATAATGGCCATGAAGCTTTCGGTCGTGATGCCGAGTTTCAACGAAGAGAAGGCAATCGGCCCCATGATCGATTCGATCAGAAAAAATGCCGCCGGCCTCGATCTTGAGATCATTGTGGTGGACAGCTCGCGCGACAAAACGCCTGAAATCGCCGAAAGTATGGGCGCACGCGTGATCCGACAGGAGCCGCGCGGTCACGGCATCGCCCTGCGCACCGCCATCGCCGCGGCAAGCGGCGACGTGATCATCACCTCCGACTGCGACAACACCTATCCGATGGAATACATTCCGGAGCTGGTAAAACTCGTGACGGATGGGGGTTATGACATAGTATCTTGCAACCGCCTCACCAAGACACTCGGCCGCGAGATGCCGCTTGCGAACAAGATCGCCAACAAGTCGTTTGCGTTTCTGGTGCGCCTTTTATACGGCGCGCCGGTGCATGACGTAAGTACCGGGATGTTTTGCATGAAGCGGCGCGTGCCCGACGCCATCAAATGGGAAACCAATTATTCGCTTCCCTGTGAAATCATCGTCAGGAGCCGTCTCGGTGGTTTCAAACACCGGGAGATTGACATCCCCTACCGCATCCGGCTTGGCGAGGTCACGCTAAACCGCTGGCGGAGCGGCAAGGCGTACCTGCGCTGCATTTTGAATTACCGGCTGCGTCTCGGGATAAGGCCGGAGCTTCTTTAAAACCGCAGCAGCCAACCGGCCGGGGACGGCTTTAGCTTCATAAGATCTCCGCCCACGGAGGGCTCACGGCAAAGGCCGCATTGATTTGTCCGACGTGTGAGTATCCTTGCGGAAAATTTCCAAGTTGCATCTTGCGTCCGGGTTCAAAATGCTCTGACAAAAGCCCCAGGTGATTGGACGCGGGGAGTACATTATTTAAAATCGAATATCCCCGTTCTTTTTCGCCAAGTTTTGCCAATGCCTGTGCCAACCAGAAAGAGCAGGCCAGAAACGCTGATTTGGGTTTTCCGAAATCATCCGGCCTGATGTATCTGTATAAAAATCCTTCCTTGTTTGTCGTCTTGTCCGGCAATTCAAAACGCAGATCTTTTTCAATGGCATTTACCGTTTCCCTGCTGGTCGGCAAATCCGGAAAACGTAAAATAGGCATCAATAAAAGTGATGAATCCAATGATTCGTCCGAAGCGCCATTGCGTACGATATTGTCTTTTGCGGCGGCAAGTGTGGCGTCCAGCGCATTTTGTCTGTCTAGCGCCAGATTAAATGAAAGATGTTTAAGAAAACCCCGTTCTTTTATTTTAATTATCCGGTCAAGCCCCGCCCAACACATGAGGTTTGTATAGCTATGTGGTTGCCAATGATTCCTTACCTCCCACAGCCCTGCATCATTTGAATTAATGCTGTTTCTGCAGCATTCCGCAAAACGCACAAGCAAATTTTCATGTTCACTGCTTCTAAGGTGCTGAAATCTCTCGTCCAGAAATATTGGCGCAAGCGTTAAAATCATCTCTCCATATACATCATTTTGAACATGTTCTGCGGCCTGGTTGTTGGATCGAACCGGACTGCAGTTCTGATAACCCCGCCAGTTGGCGTGTTCCACCTCTTGCAGGGGTCTTTGATGATCCAGGGCATATACAGGACAAAGATTTGCTTCACTGTGAGCCACGTTGAGCAGGAATTTTAAAAAACCCTCCATCTCCTCGAAATGTCCGAGCTGGTAAAAAGCGGATAAAACAAAGTAGGCGTCTCGCAACCAGCAATAGCGGTAATCCCAGTTTCTTGTTTGTCCGAGTTCCTCGGGAAGACTGGTGGTAAGCGCCGCAAGTATGGCCCCGGTGTCTTCATAGCAGTGCAATTTTAAGGTCAAAGCTGATCTGATTGTTTCCTTTTGAAATAAACTGGGAATTGAACAGTACTGAACCCATGTCTGCCAATAGCCGATTGTTCGCGCTAAAAAATCCTTTGTTACTGATTTAATGTCATCTTCAAATGGACTACCCCATGTGGTGACAAAATTTATGGGTTCTTGCAGAACAAAACTGCATCGTTCCATTGCATATGTCAGGGGGAGATTTGTTGTAAGTCTGAGTTCCGAACCGCGAATATCAAAACTTATGTGGCTGTTTCCTTGTGTCATTTTAGGCAAAGCTTTTGTCCAGCCATCCACCGGCCTGAAGCCGACTCGCACTGCCGGACTGCCCTTTTTTCTTTCCAGTATACGAAACAGCGCATTTGGGCGATGCATTCTTCCATACAGAAGAAACCGCGGACAAAAATCCGTGATTGAATATTCGCTTCCATCATCAAGCGTAATGTTTGTTTGAAGCACGTTTGTATTGTCAATATAGCGCTGTTCAGTTCTTGCAACTTTCCCCTCCGGCTCGATTTCAAAGCGCCCGCCGTCCGCATCAAGAAGACCGCCGAAAACGGGGGGGCTGTCCGGCCGCGGAAGACAAAGCCAATCCACGGATCCCATCCTGCTGATGAGTGCTGAAACCTGACAATTTCCGACTAAGCCATAATCATACATAAAATAATTTTATTTTAATTAGATATCCAATGAATATATGATTTTTTCATGAAAATGACAATTCGATTTGTTTTGCCGCTGCTTGCTGTTTTGGGTGTTGTGGCCTATGTGGTCAGTCCACTCGTAGAAACGCTCACGTTTCGCTGGTTTACTCGTGATCTTGACCTTAGGGCATCGCTCATCATTAATGCAGTGCAAGATAGTCTTGTCGGCCATTTGGACAGCAAAGACGCAAAAAAAATTGCGGCGCTATTCAACCGGATAACGCTCGATGATCGTTTAATGGCAATGGGATATTGTGACATTGACGCAAAACTGGTTTATCATACTCAATTATTTCCCAAGGAAATACAATGTCCATCATCTAAAATACAGCCAACCGAAAAATCAAAACTTATCAGTCTTTCAAGCGGCGACGTGTACATTACACTGACCCCCGCCGACTCGTCGCGCCGCGATCTTGGCGAGGTGGCTCTTGTTCATGACATGAGTTATGCGCAAAGACGAAGCTCCGATACACGCAGGTATATATTTTTCTTTTTTGTGGGCCTCGGGCTAATTATATCGGCAATCACGGTATTTATTGCGCATTTAAGTTTGCGAGGCTGGGTTTCATCACTCCGTTCTTTTCTGCGCAGCGACAATACGCCGGGCAAAAAACGTCATTCCACCGAAATTTCACCAATCATCAAGGATTTCAGAATGCTGATCAAGCAGCTTGAATCCAATCAACGGGTTCGAGACGAAAATCTTCTATCATGGACGCCAAAGATGTTAAAAAACATTCTTGGACGCGAGCTGACCGGAGAAGAAATCCTTGTTGTGTCAAACAGGGAACCATATATCCACCATCGACTGGAAAATGGCATGGTGAAGGTGCGCTATCCAGCAAGCGGACTTGTAACAGCACTAGAACCCGTCATGAGAGCATGTTCTGGTACATGGATCGCCCACGGAAGCGGCAATGCAGACCGTGACAACGTTGACAAGCATGACCACATCCGGGTTCCGCCTGAAAATCCAAGTTACACATTAAGGCGCGTTTGGTTGTCGCCGGAAGAGGAGCTGGGCTACTACTATGGCTTTTCAAATGAAGGAATCTGGCCGCTTTGTCATATCGCCCATACAAGGCCAACGTTCAAATCAAGCGACTGGAAACAATATCAGGCTGTTAACGAAAAATTTGCCGATGTCGTTGTGAAAGAAGCAAAAACAAAATCACCAGTGGTCTTGATTCAGGATTATCATCTGGCATTACTTCCAAAGATGATCAGGGAACGCCTGCCTGATGCAACAATTATTACATTCTGGCATATTCCCTGGCCGAATCCGGAAGCGTTCGGCATTTGCCCGTGGCGCGAGGAAATTCTTGAGGGGCTGCTTGGAAGCAATATCGTTGGATTTCATATTCAATTTCATTGCAACAACTTCATCGATACAGTTGACCGTTTTTTGGAATCAAGAATAGACCGGGAGCATTCCACCATTTCTCTTGGTGGCAAGCTGACTGCAATTAATGCGTATCCAATTTCGATTGAATGGAATCCTCACTGGCTCCGGTCGCAGCCATCTATAGCCGCCAGTCGAAGCGCAATACGCAGTAAAAACGGGCTGTCAAATGATGCCCTGGTTGGAATCGGAGTGGATCGACTTGATTACACAAAAGGAATTATAGAGCGGTTTCTTGCAATTGAGCATTTATTGGAAACATCGCCGGAGTGGGTCGGCAAATTCTCATTCATCCAAATAGCCGCGCCAAGCCGGACCAGCATTGAAGCGTACAAACGCTTTCAGATAGATGTTCAGTCTGTTTGTGACCGCATTAATACCCGTTTTGGCACTAATAATTATAAACCCATTATTCTCCTTATAGAGCATCATGAGCCACAGGAAGTATTTAAATATTATCGCGGAGCAGATCTATGTTTTGTTGGCAGCCTTCACGATGGCATGAATCTGGTGGCAAAGGAATTTATTGCCGCAAGAGATGATGATTCGGGCGTACTGATACTCAGCTTGTTTGCCGGGGCATCCCGCGAACTGCCCGAAGCGCTGGTTGTCAATCCGTATGACACCACGCAATGCGCCGAGGCATTGAGGATCGCACTTGAGATGCCTGAAAGCGAAAAACGTGATCGCATGAAAAGCATGCGCGGACTTGTTCAAGAGTATAACGTATATCGCTGGGCGGGGAGAATGCTCATGGATGCGGGACGTATTAAACAAAAAAACCGCCTGCTCCGCAAGATGGCAACACTTGGAAACTGGAAAAAAAGCGGAGAGTAGCAATGAAATTTTTGTTTTCAGCGACCGGGATAAGAACACTTGAAGCGTTTTGTTTCAGTAAATGCCTTTTTGCGTTTGATTATGATGGAACGCTGGCAAAAATTGTCAAAGCGCCCAACGATGCGTTAATGACAAAAACAACAGAAAATCTTCTGGAGGAGCTGAATTCAAAAGCACCTGTTGCGATCATCTCAGGACGATCCCTGAACGATTTGAAAAAGCTTTTCAAGCATTCCATAAAAACCATGATTGGAAATCATGGAATCGAAGGATTGCCAAACAATCGTTTTTCAGGTGATGCGGCGCTTGACGCGGTTCTAAAATGGAAGAAAAAACTCGCGAAGCTGCTGCCTGATAATCCGGGAATCCAAATCGAGGATAAAGTTTTTTCGCTGGCCGTGCATTATCGCTGCTCACGGGAAAAAAAATCGGCTAAATCGCGGATTTTGGACTGTGCAGGAAATCTAGAGCCACCTCCCAGGGTTATTCTGGGCAAATGCGTAATAAACCTCATCCCTGCCGGCGCCCCACACAAGGGGGTTGCGCTCATGGAGCTTATGCTGGACCGCGGACTGACGTGTGCGGTTTATGTCGGTGACGATGACACGGATGAAGATGTTTTTGGCCTTTCAGAGCTTCGGATCATGACCGTGAGAGTGGGAATGAAAGCTGCTTCACGCGCTCGTTTTTATTTAAAAAGACAGACAGATATCAATCGTTTGATCAAACTTATCATAAAGATCAGAAATGATATTTTATGATCAAGCAGGCATCAATGATGGAACGGGCGGAATATCTGTTTAAAACAAGCCTGAATATCCAGCAGCTCAATAGACGATTGGAAAAAGCAGTCGGACTCAGCCTTGTTCAATGGCATGTGCTCAGGCGGGTGCTTGAATTACCCGGCTCTGCCGCTGGCGTGCTTGCAAAGGAAATCGGTGTTCATCCCGGTACATTAACCCCGCTTCTTAAGCGTCTTCAAGGAAAGGGATATCTATTTCTTGAGCCAGACGCGCTTGATGCAAGAAAAAAAACAATTTTGATTTCAAGAGAAGGCAAAACAAAACTGCTCACAGCCGAAAAGAAGTTTTTTGTCATAATTGACGAATGCAACGAAACAAAGCATCTATTCTTATGAATCCAGCCCCATGAATCTATGGGCGCAATATCTTATTATTATTGGGATTTTTATGTACAAAAAGACCTACAACAAAAGCCGCCTTAGTTGACTAAATGCATAAAATATTATAATGCTGTGCGTCGGGAGAAGTTGATGAATACCATTATAATCAAATTGTCCGCTGTCGCAGCCTTGCTGGTCGTAACATCAGCCTGCACGATCAAATCCGATGCATTGTCCGGCAAACCATCCTCCGGTATTGCCGCCGCGCCCGCAAAGGAGGATCTTTTAAAGCTCAAAGAGCTTGCCCGCACGCGGGAGACCACGCGGCGCATGGCCCACCGGACAAAAGGCGCGCTTTTTGAAATTTCCAAGGAAGCCTTCACGCCCGGCAAGCGTTTTCTCTACGGAGCGATAATCGGAAAAACCTCGCTCTCAAACCTTCCCTATGGAATGTCACTGGGCCCGGCCATTGTCGAACTCACACGCGACCACTCCAGTATCTATTTTTTCCTGAGCCATCACCGCATCATCAAGGATTCCGACGGCTCGGCCCATGACCTCGTCGAAAAATTTCCGATCATAAGCGAAACCGAAAAATCAGTCGTGATAGACCCGGCGGGATCAAGCAGCAGGATGAATCTCTTTTTCGGCAGCGCAGGCATTGCGCTCAAGCTCGACACATCCCTGGTCCAGGACCTCAAAAACGAAGATGGCGTTTACTCGTGGAATTTCACGGGGCGCTACATGCTTGAAAAAGAATCCGAACTCACCAAAATGTTGAGTCTCCCTCCCGACCCCACGATTTCACTCCACATGTTCTTGAGGCCGCATGTTGAAAAAGCCGAGTCAGACACGTTCAGATATAAAAAAGCAATGCTGCCGTTCCAGGTTTTCATGGCAAAAACCCTTTATTATGACGAAAAAGGCGAAGAGACAAAACCCACGCAATATGCGATTCACTGGGACACCTCCCGCAAAATCAGATTCAAGCTTTCCAACTCCGTTCCCAAGGAATACCGCAGCCACGTAGCGGCGGGTCTGCTGGAATGGAACAAGGCCTTTGGCGCTCCTGTCATCGAAGTTGATGACAAGGGCACCGACGCCAAGATGACCAGCGCGACGGAAACAGTGGTCTTTTGGGACCCCGAACATAAAACAGCCAACAAGCTCGCAATGGCGCAAATTGTGAACGATCCGGTTACCGGCGAAATCCTCAAAAGCGGGATATATATCGGCGGCGGACTGCTCATCAAACAGCTCGATGCGCTCTTCATCAAAAAAATCCAGACAAGACCGGATGAGGACCAAAACGACAAGCAGCCGGCAACCACCACGGAAAAAACAAAAAAGCAGCTTGAAAAAATCATGCTTGCCGCCATGCAAGACGCCCACCAGCCGAAGCATCATATGAACATACGCTTCGGCGGTCTTGGCATGTCCGGGGCGGCATGTATGTTTCCGGATCTTCCGGGATTTTCGCATGCAAATCATGCCGGCCACACGCACCCCGGCGACAAGGAGCCGGAAAACGACAAACCGGAAAAACCGGAGAGCGACTACACGCCGGACCCCGAAGAAGCAAAACTTGTCAAAGAGTATGAAGAATTTGTCGGCAGCTATATCAAATTCACCGTGATGCACGAGGTGGGACATGCGCTTGGCCTCAGACACAACTTCAAGGGCAGCCTTTCCATAAAGGGCGAGGAAAAATCAACGACTGTCATGGACTACGTCGTTCCGGATTCGCACAATCTCACGCTCGGGCAATACGACCTTGATGCCATTAAAAATCTTTATATCAGCAAGACCGAGGAGCCGCCCACCGCTGATTACCTGACCTGCACCGACGAACATGCCAACGGCAGCAAATCCGATCCCGAATGCAACCGCTTTGACACGGGCGACCCGCTTGAATTCTATTCAAAAATCCTGTCATCCACCATGCAGTCGCTTGAAACCAAATTCGATCTGCTGACCGCGCTCGACAGCCTGTCGACGGCCGCCGGCGCGATCGAGATCCTGTCACGATACTTCCGCCCCGATGCCATCTATAAAAATCCCGCAAAAAAACTCGAGGCGCGCAATCTTTTTGCGTCCTACATGGACAAAGCGGCCATCGAAAAGGCTTCAGACCCGAAGCTGCTGAAGTTCCACAACTGGGCCCGCAAGTTTGCCAAGACCGCCATTGCCAAATCCGTCAACAAGCGGTTGTCAGAAGTATCATATGTTCCGGAAGGGACTGAAAAACTTCTGTTTGAGGATTATGAGCGCTGGATTTCGGACAACAGCAACATAATGCCGATCGAGGCGCGAAGGATCATGGTGGGCTCGCTCACGCTGCCGGCCGTCCTTAACGGCGGAAGGCTGATGTCCTTCAAAACACTTGAAAACCTGCGTGAAGAAATCAAGGACAGGATCAACACGCTTGAAAAGGCGGATCCCGACACCGATGAGGCACACTATGATAATTCGCTCAGGATCATCGAGGAAAGGAATCTGCTCAAGTTGATCAACCAGGCAATGACCGCCTACTAGAAAAACCGGGGTGGAAGTGAAAACAGTTCTTGCCGCAGCACTGTTTGCAGGAATTACGGCACAGGCCGCGGGAATCGGCGCGAACATCGGCAACCGCGCGGCCGCCCTGGCGTACCGCGACGACCACGACGGCGAAGTCACGAAAACCCAGAAATTCCTCTCGCGCGCCTACACCGAACCGTTTCTGAAAAAGAACTATGACAACTACTGGTATTTTGAGCGCAAACGCGGCGTCAACGACCGAAACGACGAGCGGTTCATAACCACCCTGACGCATGCGCTTAAAAACCACGAGCACGTGGATGTTTTCATCCTCGCCCACGACAACGACATCGTGAACTGGCTCGACCTGCTTCCGGCAAACCTGAAGCGCGGACTGCGTTTTGTATACAACAGCGGCTGCGCCAACGGCGACCAGGGCCCCGTATGGATCAAGCACGGCGCAAAGGCCTATATCGGGCATGCCGACATGAGTTTTTCGCCGTTTTTCTATTTTTATTTCCTGCCCGAGTGGTCAAGCGGCAGGCCGCTCTCCGAGGCGGCCGCAAATGCCATGAGAAAAGCCGTTAAAACCATCAAATCCGCCGCCGTCAAACCGTTTTTAAGAAAATATCTGCGCTCGCACGCCAGCTCATTCGAAGAAATGCTCAAGGGAACCGACACCCTTTCTGCCGGCGACATGAGCATCCATCTCGCGCCCGAACCGCCGGCACCCACCGCAGAGCTGAGGGCGTTCAGCCCTTCTGAAGACGGTTTTGCCTTCGTCTGCGACGGCGCTGAAAGTTTTTACTGCGCAACCGCCATGCGGAAGCTCTATACAAACGCGGTTTTCGGGCCCGACAGGGAAAGAGCCGACCGGTCGACCTATTCGACCCTCTTCAAACACCTCATGCGTCCGCGCGGAACACTGAACAAACCCGAGCCCAGAACGCTCATGATCCCCGGCTATAAAAACGCAAGCGAGCTGCTGCGCGATGAGAGGATGAAAACCCTTCTCATGCAAGCCGTGAAGGAAGGATACCGCGCTCCATCGCTTGTCAGTCGCGCCCTCCATTATTTTTATGCCGATTGCGGCAGCGTGCAACGCTCGGCGCGCGTATCATACGAACTGGTCAGCTCCGGCACTCCCGTCGTCTGGGAACTCATGAACAAGCCGTCGGAAACAATCAATGTACTGGTAATCGGCGCCCGACTGCTGCCAAACGGTAATACCGCGTTTGATGTCATGGACGGGGCGAACCCCGATTCGTGGGAGATTGTTTAC
>Ga0208375_1001572_pt1 | contig 25061 bp, 24 predicted proteins | sample RifOxyD1_FD_184038 | JGI IMG/M metagenome (GOLD analysis project Ga0208375, IMG submission 184038) | Soil microbial communities from Rifle, Colorado - Rifle Oxygen_injection D1 (SPAdes) | ecosystem: Environmental > Terrestrial > Deep subsurface > Rock core/Sediment | place: Rifle, Colorado...
CTTAATAGTAAGGTAGGAGAAATTTAATTAGAAGCCGATATCAGGAATCTTTTTGTTAATCGGCATTTTGTTGGATGTTTTGCTGCTGGCATAAAAATAAGTTTTAATCTCGTCTCCAACCAGCTCAGGACCTTGTGCGGTAGAAATTGAATTTAGTTGGGCCAAAGCAGACGCACTTTTCTTTAAATGAGTAACATCAAAAATAGCGCCATCAAGAGTTCTTACTTTGTCCACTTGAGTATTAAGTCCAAAAGCCGCTGCTCTATCATATCCAACCAGTACCACTTCGCTTGAGTTAGCATCATGTAGTGATATCAAACCAAGCAGCAAGATAAAAACAATACTTAAAAAAATCCTCATTTGTAACCTCTCTTTACTCGTAACTTATCCAAGGCTTAAGGGCCTGGAAAAGTCTTGAAAATTCATTTTTCAAGTTCCCAATGCCACCAATAGATACAACTTCGATGCCAAAGGTTGGAGTGGATAACTCTTCAAAAGGATTAAAGATAATATTTATGACACGAGGTATCTAATTGAACCAGTGCGAAGTGCTACTAGTAAACAGTAATTATTTACCAACTGCCTCACTTGAATGGGGACGGAATCAGAAATAATCTTTATTTATTAATAAATTAAGATCTTACTAACATAACACTGGAAATTTGTTAGAATAAATCATAATAATTTCGAACTACTAGGTAGAATTCATCCCCATGCTCCTAGTTCAGTTAAGGATAAAAAATGAAGAAAAAATTATTATCGATTATGGCAATTTTGATTATGCTTTGTACGACTTCTTGGGCCTTGGACATTCCTGCGTCCACCGAAGAGGAAGGCATGAATAAACTTGAAAGAATTAATAAAATTGAAAAGGATCTGACCTCCTTGTATGAAGAAGTAAATAAAATGAAAAAACAAATACAAGATATAAAAAAAGAGATCAAAGAAGAAATTATAAGAGAATTAAAAAATAATTAAGTTTTAATTCATCTTGCATATGAATTACGCCTAGTTTGCGTAAAGTTTGACCATGCAGTACTATCTAAGTATATGGCGCAAGCGCAAAAGCAAAAAATTACTCGCAAAATAATCTTTATCGGTAAGGATCTAGTTTGTTATCAAAACATTAAAGATAAATTTCAAGAAATGTATCCTTCTGAGTTATTTGTTTTTATGGAATTGTTTGAAGACGATAAAAACCAACTGCTCGGATTAATTCCAAAAATCTTATCTGAGAATCCGCATGTAGTATTTATTGATTATTCCATACATCGAAAGCAACTTCCTGAACTGGCGCGATTTTTAAGAAATGACCTTTTAGGTAAAAAGATTTTGACCATTGGTCTGCTGGAAAATATCGATTCTAAGATCATGCTTTTAAAAAGTATTGGCATGGGAGTATTTTTAAATTTTGTAAAGGGAAGTGAAACCATTAATACGGTTCATCATACTATGGCGATTATGTGTCCAGAGGCAGCTTCTGATGTGGAATTTTCGCTGGCCAAAACTAATGTGGAACTGGTTTCAAAAACATTATTCCGTTTGATATTTCTAACACCTAAATATATTCACTTCGAAAGTAGTTTTGGTTTTATTAAAGGGACTACCATTAAAATTATTTCTGATCTTAAATTAAATCCAGATTTATCGTTTAATTATATTGTGGCAGGAGAATATGATTTCGACCTGAAACACCATTATCAAAAGGCCTATGATTTTAAATATGATCATATGGATTCCACGGAAATTGATATAATCGCCAAAAAAATTGATGAGATTGAAAGTAAGCTAGCAAGCAGTCCCAAGGATTCTAAATTGCAATATGATTTGAATGAACGTAACAACGAATTAATGCATGCCCTGGATAAAGCTAACGCAGAAGCTTTAAGTAGACCAGAAGCTTTGAATAAATGGCTGGAAGATTATCATGAAAAGACTTCAGCCTGCAAAATTCAGGTCTTGATTGTTGATAAAGAAATGAACTTTGCAATTAATCCCAGCGAAGATATTTTCAGTTTGCCATTTAAACTTAATATTCAATCTGACTTTGATGATAAAACCGATATCATTCATAGACTGCGTCCTTCAATTATTATAGTGGGGATAAACGAGGTAGAAAAAGTAGAACAGGTTAAGGAAAATTTAGAACCAATTGTCGGTGACCAAACTGATTCTAATGCACCTAATGATTCACTTGCCATATTGCATTTTATTATCACTCGAATAAAACAAGAAAAATACTATCAACCATTCTTTTTTGTTTTTAATTACAAGCACAATCTTGATGAGTTAAAGAAAAAATTAAATTATCCATCAGCGATCATTTCCAACAAACCAATTGAACTTTTATATTTGAAAAAAAGTGTTTTATTTTTTGAATCAAAACAAGGCGTGGCACTTACCCATCGCGGATCAGGCGATAGACCAGCTAACGAATTAAGAGTTTATTTAGATGAATCTGACCCTCGTAGTAATCTTTATTATCAAGTTGCCATTCAAATTTCCAAGCTAAGTGAAACGGATATTGTTTTTAATAGCGATGTGGATATACCAATGTACACCTGTTTGTTTACTAATGACCCGGTGGAGATGATAATCACGGTAGTACCTTTTAAAGCAAAATCTAAAAGAACGCAGGCGGATGGTAAGTACTATGGCCTGATCAATGGTCAAGGTGAAGTGGAAACTAGCAATTTACGAAAATTGGTAAATGATCTGATCTTTGAGGATGAAAAAAAATTATAATTTATTGATAACCCTATCTTTACCGATTATGACTTTGTTCCCGTCAGGAAGATTGATTCCATCACGTAAATGATAAAGAAAAAAACTAATTTGCTTATGCCAAGAAGGCCAATCATGAGGATAAGCTTCGCTCCAGACACTGTACCAATGGGCTATTTGCTTAGTACCTAAGATCTGGGCCAAAGACCACGCATCGTTATTATGAATTTCATAGCTACCTTTTCCGTGGCAAATAATTAGATAAGTTTTTTTAAGTTGGGATAGTATTTTTTCGTCATTTAATCCTGGCAGGTAGGAGAGCATATCATTAAAATATACGTTTTGATCATAGTAGTTTCCGCAAGCATCTTGCGCCCGGTAAGCACCACTTAAAGAAATCGCACTGTCAAAAATCTCAGGATATTTTAAGGAAAAATTCAGGGCATGAAATCCACCCCAGCTATTGCCGGTTGCTAGAAATTTTTCAGTAATGTTCAGTTCATTTTTAGCAAAGGTCACTAGATCCTTAGTTATGCAATTTTCATATTTTAGATGATTTTCTCCCATGATATGGCCTTTTGAACCAAACCACGACAAATGATCTCGGCTGTCCACGCATATAACATGAATTTCGCCGTTTTCAATAAAGGAATGCATACGATCGATCATCCCATTGTTTTCGTAATCAAAAAAACGACCACACGAAGTAGGAAACACCATGACTGGCTTTCCCGCGTATCCAAAAACTTTGATTTCAAAATCATCGCCAAGATTTTTGGAATAGAACTTGTGATATTCAACTTTCATATGGTTTCCAATCCGTCTTTTATAATATTTAAAATAGTACCTTCAACTTCAGATTTGAAGATATAAATATGTTTGCCCATGGTTTCCCAGTAAAGTGCTGGAGGAACAAAGTAGGTGATCATTTCTTTGCCATACTTCTTATATAAATCATCAGGTGTTGATTTATAATTTTTATTTTGTCGTCCAAAGTAACCGCACAAATATTTTCGATTTTGGAAGGTTACTTTTTTATCGGCGATCATATCGGCCCATGCCTTATAGAGATCTCCCTCCAAACCATAATTCATCATATCGATAATATGACCACCCGGAGGTCTGGAATTGACTTCGACTGGTGTATACACTCCATTATGGTCAAAAAACTCTATATGAAAAAATTTTCTTTCGATTTTGAAGACCTTAACAAGTTTCTGTCCCATTTTAACGAGATCTGTTGGTAAATCTTTTCTTATGTAGCAAGCTGGATCATTGCCGCTTAGGTAATCAAGTACTCCAGTTTCGTTATAAACAAAGGAGCTGTCGTAGATAATCTTTCCTGTTTTATCAGTTAGTCCATCATACGTAACCAGTGTTCCTTTTAGACATTCCTCCATTAAAAATGGCTTTTCCATTTTTTCGAAGTTTTGTTCTAGTTCAACTTGTGACTTAATTTTTTTAATTCCGCAGGCCCCCACCCCGATATCCGGTTTTAAAATAACTGGATATCGCAGTTCTTGAGCGAGTTTAATAGCATCTTGAAGATCACCTACCAGACGTCCTTTGGCATGTGTTAGTCCATTGGCCTTGAACATGTCTTTCATGATTGATTTCTTTTTCCACATTCCTAAAGTGTTTGGTTTGATTCCCGGTATATTAAAATCTTCATTAATTTTGCTTTCGACATAAAGCCAATGTTCATTGTGTGATTCTACATAATCGAATTTATCGATTTTACAGATTGTCATCATATAGTGGATAGCATTTTTAAGGTCGTTATAATTTTCCAAATTGGTGTTAATGTAGTATTTAATGGAAGTCCGGACTTTTTCAGACATAGAGTAAAAATCGTTGGAGCCCACGGCGTAGACCTCTACACCTGCTTCATACAACTTGATTACAAAATTTTGAAAATTTTCTGGAAATTCGGGGGATATGTAGAGTAATTTCATTCATAAAGGGTAATTTAGAATATACTGTTTTTCAAGCAACTTTGAAGGAGATTTAAATGAAAAAAAAATTGATAAGTAGATTCATCAGATATGCTAAAATAAATACTAAATCACAACATGATGTGAGTGTATGCCCAAGTTCACCGGTCCAGTTTGATTTAGCTAACGAGATTGCTCGTGAATTAAAAGAGATAGGAATCAAGGATTTAGAAGTTGATAAAAATTGTTATTTGATTGGTAAGCTTCCCAGTAATATTCCTTCAAGTCATATAGCCTATGGAAAGACTCCGGTTATCGGATTTTTGGCCCATTTAGATACAGCGCCAGATTTAACCGGAGAAAATGTCAAACCCCAGATAATTGAAAATTATAATGGAAAGGATATAGTGATCGGTTTTGATGAAGCAAAAAAAGAAAAAATCCTTATCGGTTTAGATGAAAATCCAGAACTAACTAAATGCATTGGTCACACTATTATCACTACAGATGGCAATACTCTGCTTGGCGCAGATGATAAGGCGGGAATTGCGGCTATCGTTACCGCTCTTGAGCAAATTACCAATGATAAAAAATTTATTCACGGTGATATTTATTTTTGCTTTAATCCAGATGAGGAAGTTGGTAGAGGTACGGCTTGCTTTCCTATGGAAAAATTCCCGGTCCAGTTTGCTTATACTATCGATGGTGGAAGTGAAGGAGAGTTAAATAAGGAAACCTTTAACGCAGATAACGCTAAAGTTATTGTTCACGGGAAGGATATTCACCCCGGATCTGCAAAGGACATAATGGTAAATGCCGTTTTGGTGGCTTCATATATTCTTGATAAACTCCCCAGAGAAATGTCTCCGGATAAAACCTCGGACCATGAGGGATTTCTTCACCCGACTGAAATAAGCGGCAGTACCGGGCAAGCTACCATAAGAATGATTTTAAGGGATTTTACGGAGGAAGGACTGACGGAAAAAAAGAAAATTTTAGAAGCAATTATATCTAGAGCAAAACAGGCCTTTCCAGGGTGTAGTATTGATTTGGAAATAAATAAATCTTACCGTAATATGCTTACTAAACTCGATGAAAATCCATATCCTTTAAAAAAATTAGAGGAAGCCGCATCTCAAGTAGGTGTTTCTTATAAATGGCTTCCTATAAGAGGAGGAACGGATGGTGCCGAATTAACTAGGCTGGGCATTCCCACGCCAAACATTTTTACCGGCGGAAAAAATTTTCATGGAAAAACGGAATGGCTTTCTATTGATGTCTTGTTAAAAACAGTAGAAATTATAAAAAATCTGGTGAGAGTGTAAAACACTTGGTTTTTATTTATTAATTAAATATTTCAGCTGTTCATTATAAGCTTTAGCAATGTCGTGAAAATGATCTGACTTTCTAAAAAAGATTTGGTTTTGGGTCTTACCGCTCGCAACCTCTAGCATATGTCTTCTTAAACGATACATTGGACCGGCCACCTTGTGGGTAAAGATAATTCCTCCAATGATGAGCAAAGTAAGCGTGAGTAAACCTGATGAAATAAAAAAAATGTTTAAGGCAAAAAAGTACTCTTTCAATAAGACTTCCACATTCGCTTCATTTTGAATGGCACTTAGATCATGGTTACAATAAAACTTCCACAGGTAGAAATAATTCACGGCATAAAAAGTTATAAAAATCAAAAAGGTGAAAACAATACATGGAATAATTAGATTAAATTGAAATTTAGGATTGATGATATATTTTCTATTCCAAAAATGTTTTGGTCTATGGTGTTTCACTGTGGTTTACTCCGTTTATAAAAATTGGACTGACTGCTTTTCGTCATAAAGCAAAGTATCTTAAAAATATGTTTTAGCTGAGTAAATTACTCGGGAAAAAATCAATATTGCTAAAAATCAACTTCAAACCGCCCTTAAGTAGTGTATCCTATATATCTGTTAATAGATGCGCTCACTACTAAGGATGGTACATGCTTAATAAAACTTTGATTTTTTTTACGCTTCTGTTGTCTGCGATTATGCCTTGTAACGCCTCTGTTCTAGTAAAGGAATATGATCTAAGTTACCCCGTTATCAAGAATTCAAGTATTGAAATAAATGGATTTCAAATGACGGCTGATCCAGGAAAACCAATATTACCGTTTAAACAGGTCAGAATCTTGCTGCCGTCTGGTAGCGAACTTTTGCAAGTTAATATTGAAAGGGAGCATCCTTTGCAGTTGGTACCACCGAGACTGCTTGAAATATCAACAGGTCTAATTGGTGGAAGCGTGGATACTTTAGTTTCACCAAGCGATTTGGATTTAATTGGCCCATATTTGCAAAATAATATTGATTATAAAATTCAAAAATATAAGGGTGCCAATATTTTGTTAGTCAATTTGTATCCGGTTTACATTAACCAACAAAATGAATTTTATTTTTCACCAAAGATAAAAGTAATTACAAGTTTCGATCTTTCTAAAAATAAAAATCACACCACTATTTTGGATAGGGACATTACAGATATAAAAGATTTTATTAATGATACGGATTTCTTGAATACTTACTCAGTTGCGAAAAATAATAAGGCTGACACGTATGATTATTTGATTGTGACCACCAATGTTTTTGCAGATTCCAAGAGCTTGAAAAAGTATACGACATATTTGCTTGAAGAAAGAAACTTAAAAACCAAAGTGATCAATATCAGTAAAGAGTTGCAAAGATGGGAGGGGATTGATAATGCCCAGAAACTTAGAAATTTAATAAAAAATGAATATCAAAAATATTCGCCTCGCTTTTTATTGTTAGTGGGAGATTCAGATGGAGCCAGCCCGCAAATCCCTGTTAGAAAATTATTTGCATCGATTAAAGGATATATCAGCGGAAGCTGGAGACTTTATAATGAGCATATCCCAAGCGATTTTTATTATGGATGTCTAGATGGCGATTTTAATTATGATGGAGATAATAAATGGGGTGAACCAGGGGATGGAGATCAGGGATCGGAAGTAGATTTATTATGTGAGCTAACCGTAGGAAGGTTTCCCGTTGATAGTGAAACCCAACTTGAAATAATAATTGAAAAAACTAAGGCTGCTTATAATCTAGGATCACGACCAAAAAAGGTTCTCTTGCTGGGAGAACTGTTATTTGAAGAAATGGATTTATGGGGGGCGGATTATATGAATCAACTGCTTGGTACAGTTGACGATCATGGTTTTATCAGTCGTGGCTATGATGCTAGTTGGAGTGTTTTGAAATTATATGAAAAAGAGCAAGCGTGGAATTCAAGAACCGTTGTTAATTTGATTGAGCAAGAAAATCCTTTGATGGTTAATCATCTGGGGCATTCTAATGAAACGATGAATATGAAAGTTAACTCTTTTAATTATAGAGGAATGAATAATAAGGATCCTTATTTCTATTATTCCCAAGGATGTCTGGCAGCTAATTTTATTAAAAATGATTCGATTATAGAAAAAATGATTTTCACAAAGGGTGGGCCTTTTGCGGTTATTGCCAATTCTGCTTATGGGCTAGGTCCTGAAGATCCGGAATTTGGTAATGTAAAATATCCAGGAACATCTCAGATTTTACACCGGTATTTTATCAACCGCGTTTTGAATGAACAGTATTTTGCTTTTGGTAAAGCTCATCAAAGTTCGAAAGAAGACATATTAAGATATATTGCTTTCCAAGAAGCTAGGTGGGTTATTTGGGTAGCAAATTATTTTGGTGATCCAACCATTGCACTGTAAGGGAGAAACTCGTTATGACAAAAGAAAAAAACAATAATATGGAAGAAGTCTGGCGCTTGGTGGAAGGACGATATCTGGGTAGGGATAAAACCAGTCTAGAAGAATCATTTGCCAGACATATGGAATTTACCCAAGCGAAAACCAGATATACTGCCACTGATTTAGATGCCTATAAATGTCTGGCCTATGCCATTAACGACCGCATGATGGAATTATGGAATGATACTCAAACTTCCTACTATGAAGCGGATTCTAAAAGAGTTTATTATCTTTCACTTGAATACCTAATGGGTAGAACACTTGGTAATAGTATTATCAATCTAGGAATGAAAAAAGACTCAGAAGAGGCCATGAAAAATCTTGGTCATGATCTTTCTGATTTGGAAAATTTCGAATTGGATGCAGGCCTTGGTAATGGTGGACTTGGAAGGTTGGCAGCCTGTTTTTTAGACTCCATGGCATCCCTACAGCTACCAGGCATGGGGTATGGAATTGGTTATGACTATGGTATTTTTGAGCAAAAAATTGTAGATGGACAACAAATTGAGCTGCCAGATCATTGGCTTAAAAGAGGAAATACTTGGTTGATGCAAAGACCAGAATACACTTATCAAGTGAAATATTACGGGAAAGTTCAATCCTCTCGAGATGCCACAGGGAAATTGCAATTTGTTTGGGCCAATTCGCAAAATGTGCATGCAGTGGCATATGATCTTCCAATACCCGGATATAAAAATAACACGGTCAATAATTTAAGGTTATGGAAAGCCGAAGCTCGGGATATGTTCGATCTGGCAGTATTTAATAAAGGTGATTATATCTCGGCCGTGGAAAAAAAGATTCTGATCGAAAATATTTCTAAAGTACTTTATCCGAGGGATGATTCATATGCAGGAAAAGAACTAAGACTTAAACAGGAATACTTTTTTGTTTCGGCATCACTGCAAGATATTATTCGAAGATTTAAATCAACTCACACTGATTTATTAGATTTCCCAAAGAAAGTGGCCATTCAACTTAATGATACCCATCCGGTTATTGCTATTCCCGAATTGATGAGAATCCTGATGGATGAAGAAAATGTTGAATGGAACGTGGCTTGGAATATCTGCAAGGATACTTTTTCATTTACCAATCATACGATATTACCTGAAGCTTTAGAAACCTGGCCGATTAAATTGGTGGGGGACTTGCTGCCAAGGCACCTTGATATTATCTATGAAATCAATCATCGTTTTTTAAACCGAGTTAAAGAAAAATATCCCAAGGATGTGGGGCGCTTAGTTCGCATGTCGATCATTGAAGAGCGAGGTGGCAAAAGCGTTAAAATGGCCAATTTAGCTTTGATTGGCAGTCATAAGGTCAACGGTGTGGCCAAAATTCATACCGAGATTATTAAGCACGAATTGTTTAAAGATTTTTATGAATTCAATCCTGAACAATTTACTAACAAAACTAATGGCATTACCCAAAGGCGTTGGTTGTTACATGCTAACCCCAGGCTGGCAAATTTAATTACAGAAACTATCGGCGAAGAATGGGTGACCAATTTGGATTGCTTGAAAGGGCTGCTTTCTAAAAAAAGTGATCAGAGCTTCCAGAAAAAATGGAAGCAGGTCAAAGACGAAAATAAAAAAGATTTTGCTGAATTTGTAAAAAAAGAAACCGGAATAACGATTGATCCGTCTTCTTTGTTTGATTGTCAGATAAAAAGAATACATGAATATAAAAGGCAGCTGCTTAATATTTTGCATGTTATTCATCTGTATAACAAAATCAAGGAAGGTAGAGCAGGAGATATGATCCCGCGGACTGTTTTCTTTGCCGGCAAAGCAGCACCTGGATATCAAATTGCCAAAGATATCATTGCTCTCATCTGTGCCGTGGCTAAAACTATTAACGATGACCAGGATACCAAGCATCTGTTGAAAGTTGTTTTCTTGGAAAACTACGGCGTATCTCTAGCGGAAAAAATTGTAAGTGCCAGCGAATTATCAGAGCAGCTATCTACGGCAGGTATGGAAGCATCCGGTACAGGTAATATGAAACTTACTTTAAACGGTTCTCTCACCATTGGTACACTTGATGGTGCTAACGTGGAAATTAAAGATGAAGTGGGGAATGAAAATATTTTTATTTTCGGACTAACCGCAGATGAAGTCAGTGGCCTTCGTCGCACTGGATACAATCCAAGCGGTTATTATCATAGTGATGAGGATTTAAAAAAAGCTATTGAGCTGATAAAAAAAGGCGTTTTTGATCACAATAAGCATGGTCGGTTTAATGAAATCGTAAAAAATTTGCTGGAACGGGGAGATTATTTTTTAGTTACTGCTGATTTTACCGCTTATAAGAATGCCCAAATGGAAGTTGAACGATGTTATAAAAATACCGAAGAATGGACCCGAAAATCCATTATTAATACAGCTTGTTCGGGCAAATTTTCCAGTGATCGAGTCATCAAGGAATACGCTGAAGAAATTTGGAAAATTAAACCGCAAAAACCAAAATCCAAAAAGAACCGCTAGAGGATTTTTTATGAGTTTATGTGATGTAGGTCTAATCGGTCTTGCTGTAATGGGAGAAAATCTCGCTAAAAATTTTGCTAGTAATAATTTTAAAGTGGCGGTTTATAACCGAACTGGTGAAGTGACTAAAAAATTGATTTCAAAGAATAGCTCGCTATCCCATCAACTTGTACCGTGCTTTAATTTAAAAGAATTGGTTGTTCAATTAAAAACTCCACGAAAAATTATTATCATGGTAAAGGCCGGAGAGGCAGTTGATAAAGTGATTGATGGATTATTACCGTTTTTAACCATTGATGACATCATAATTGATGGTGGAAATTCTTATTACCGTGATACCAATCGTAGGTTCAAAGCTTTGCAAGGTAAATCTATCCACTACATCGGTATGGGCGTGTCGGGGGGAGAAAAAGGAGCTTTGTTGGGACCTAGTCTCATGCCGGGGGGCTCACCTTCCGCAGTTTTGCAAATTCTTCCTATGCTCCAAAAAGTGGCGGCAAAAAAACCTAGTCCTTGCGTCTATTATATGGGAGCTGAAGGTGCTGGTCACTTTGTTAAAATGGTTCATAACGGTATAGAGTATGCAGAAATGCAAATTATTGCCGAGGTGTACGATCTATTTAGAAAAGTGTTTAATTTTGATAATGAAAAAATTGCCAGTATCTTCCAAGATTTCCAAACCAGTGATTTAAATTCTTATTTACTAGGAATCACAATTAATATTTTAAAAAGAAAAGATGAATTGTCTGGCCAATATTTGGTAGATCTTATTGTGGATGAGGCTCAAGGTAAGGGGACTGGAAAATGGACCATTATGGAGTCATTGGAGTATGGTACGCCAGTACCATCAATCTACGGTGCTTACAGTGCACGAAGTATTTCTTCTCAAAGTAATTTAAGAAAACAAATTAGTACCATCTATAATAAAAAAATTGCACCTAAAATTCCCTCAGAAAATTTGTTAGATATTCTAAAAGATGCCATGCGAGCGTCCAAAATTTTATCCTATACTCAAGGACTTAATCTGATCGAAGAGGCTTCAAGAGTAAATGAATGGAAAACCAATCTTATTGATGTCATAAGCAGCTGGAGAGATGGTTGTATTATCCGCTGTGCGATGCTTGATCAAATGATTAAGGCCTTGTCACAAAATTCTAATTTATTACTGACGAAAGAATTTTCCAGTAAATTAAAAGATTCGCTTATTCCTTTAAAACAAACGCTGTTTTTAGCGTTGGAATCAGGAGTGGCCACTCCGGCCATGTCTGGGGCATGTTGGTACTTGGAATATTTTTCAAAAACCAATATGCCTACTAATTTAATTCAAGCTCAAAGGGATTATTTTGGTGCTCATACTTACAGACGTACTGATCGAGATGGGGTCTTTCATACCAATTGGGAGTAGTTATATTAAAACAAACAATACTTTAAATATTATTATCGTGGGAGCTTCAGGTGATTTAACCAAAAGAAAAATCATGCCTGCGATTTATGACTTGTATAAGGATAAACTGTTGCCAGATGATTTTCATATTATAGGATTTTCTCGAACTCCTATGAAAGATAATGAGTTTGTTGCTAAATTAAACGCTTTCAAAAGTTATGATCAAAAATTTAGTTCCAGAATTGAATATATCGCTGGAGAATATAGCAATTTATTGAGCTATGAAAAGTTGGGAGAAGCTATTTTAAAACATGATGGCAACCGGCTTATCTATCTTGCTATTCCTCCAGATATTATAAAGGAGGTCACCTCCAATATTTCTAAGGCCAGCATTGTCACCCAGTGTTCGTGTGAGGAAGATAAGGCTAACAGCTATTGTGTGAAATCAGGTAACTGGTCTAGATTAATTTTTGAAAAACCTTTTGGTCATGATACCGATTCGGCAGTTGATTTGAATTATTATTTACAGGCGCTTTTTGAAGAAAAACAGATCTATCGCATAGATCATTTCCTCGGCAAAGAGACGGTGCAAAATATAATGATTTTTCGTTTTGCCAATAGTATCTTTGAACCCTTATGGAACAACCATTATGTTGATCATATTGAAATCAATATCTCGGAGGAAGTAAAAATAACTTCCCGTGGTGCTTATTTTGATAATGCGGGGATCGTTAGAGATGTAATTCAAAATCATGCACTTCAATTATTGGCGCTTTTAACTATGGAGCCACCGATTTCTTTTGATGCCGATGCCATTCGTGATGAAAAAGTCAAACTTCTAAAGTCACTTACTATGTTTGATGATAATACTTATCAAGATCATACGATTAGAGGAGTATACCTCGGTTACTCACAAGAAGATGGAGTTAAAAAAGATTCAAAGACTGAAACTTTCGCGGCCCTAAGATTTTTTATTAAAAATTGGAGATGGGCCGGCGTGCCTGTATACATCCGCGCAGGTAAAGCTCTGGCCAGTAAAACTACCCAGGCCCATATTTATTTTAAAGAACTTCCTCATAAATTATTTAAAAACATATCACCTGATCGAAATTTACCCAACCAAATTATTTTCAAATTTCAACCTCATGAAGGTATTCATTTAACTTGTCTGAGCAAAGTTCCTGGAAAAAATTTTGAACTGGTGCCAGTAGAGATGGATTTTAATTATCTTATGAATTTTAATTCTAGACTGCCTGATGCATACGAGCGGTTATTGCTAGATGCCATCCATAATGATTTATCGCTATTTATTAGACATGACGAAATAAAAGAGGCCTGGCGTTTTGTCGATAGCTTTTTAAAACGTTGGGAAAAGGATTCCCAATTTCCGCTTTATGAATATATTCCAGGTCAAAATGGTCCGGAAGAAATGCATACATTTATTGAAAGGTTTGGGCACTTATGGAACAAAGAATATTGTCGGCTGAAAGTATAGTAGAAAGTAGTGCAACTATCATTTTCCAATATATTCAAAAAACGCTCAAACACAAAGGTGAATTGAATCTGGCCTTATCTGGAGGAGAGAGCCCAGTAAAGCTTTATGAACTATTGGCATACAAATTAAATAATTTAAGAAATTTAAACATCAATGTTTTTCAAGTAGATGAAAGATATGTCAATCCAAACCATAAAGACTCCAATCAATTGATGATTAAGAAATGTTTTTTAGACTTACTAGAAAATAAAAATACGATCAATGATTATTTTTATAATACAACTTTACCAATCGTCGATGCGGCAAATGCCTACGATCAATTGCTAAAAGAGTATGCGATGGATTTAGCAATAATGGGAGTGGGGACGGACGGCCATACAGCATCACTTTTTCCAAATGATCAGTTTAGACAGATCCAAAGTGATAAAGAAGTTATTTTTACAAAAGAGCATAATGGGTATCCCCGGTTAACCATGACGTTAAATTCATTACTTCGTTGCAGACAACTTATATTTTATGTTCCGGGAGTTGCAAAAAGAAAGATTGTAGAGAAGATTTTGGATGTCAAAAACTCTGATGCTTTGCCATCTTCATATTTATTACATAAACACGCAAACGCCCTAATTATGTGGGAAAAATAATCACAAGGAAAGAAACATGCTTGCTAATAAAAATTTACCAACCACTGCTTTTGCTCTACTTTTTATTTTGGTTATCTATTTGATGTGGCAGATGTTTCACGATTTGATGGGCGCTTTTATCATGGGGATGATTATTGCCGGAAGTTTTTATCAGATTTTTAGCTGGACTTATAGAAAGACTGGACTGACAAAAGAATGGGCTTCGGCGCTAGTGTGCCTATTGGTAATTACGGTTTTGTTTTTACCCTTGATTTATATAGGTTTAAAGCTTTCTAATGAAGCCATGGGAGCTTATAATCTTGTGAACCAAAGTATGAATCATGAAGCAATTAATGATTTATTACATAAACATTCTTCGCTAACATTTCTTTCTAAAAAAATTTCAACTTTTCTTGGTCTTGAGCTAAGTCCTGACATGATTAAGGAAAGATTGGGGAGTTTGGTTAATTTGTTTTCCCAAAAAATCGTGGCATTTATTAATGCCTGGATTGGAAACTTTGTAAGCTTTATACTGCATTCGTTTATTACTATTTTTACAGTGCATGTTTTATTTACCTATGGAGTGGAATTGAAAAAATTTATATTCAAATTGTCACCACTACCAGATGATCAAGAGCAATTATTACTGGATAAATTTAATCAGATGAATTATGTAACTTTGGTGGGAAATGGCGTCAGTGGTTTAATCCAGGGAATCTTAGCCGGACTATTTTTTTGGATAATGGGAATACCATCGGTTTTATTATGGACAACCATTATGATCATCTTGGCATTCATTCCGCTACTTGGAATTTCTATTATCTATATTCCAGTTTGTATCTACCTTTTTATTAAAGGGGCGGTAATTAAATCTATTTTACTTTTTATTTGGTGCACTCTGGTGGCATTAATTGTCGAAAATTGGTTTAAACCTAAATTTATTGGAAAAAGAATTAAGCTTAACTCATTCTTTATTATGATTTGTATCGTTGGTGGTATGAGTGCTTTTGACATGGCCGGAATATTTTATGGTCCGGTAATTGGAATTATGTTTATTACGTTAGTTGAGCTTTATCATCAGTTTTACTTTGATGTGAGCAAGTGAGAAAAAAAGTTTCTAATATCAAGGATGTGATAAAATATTTTAAATCATGATTATAAAGAAGGGAATTTTATGAGTATAGGTTTTTCCTTTGATCCTATGGTACTTAGAAATAAATTTGATGCCGGCCCCGAAGCATTTGATACCTTTTTTTCAATATTTAAAAAAAATTATCAGGAACGAATGGGTAAGTTAGAAAATTGTATTCAATCCAATCAGGATTTTGAGCAAATGTATGGAGTGGCCCATACGATTAAAGGATCGATTAGTTATTTTTATTTAGATGATCTCACAAAAATTTGTGTAGAGATGGAAGATGCTATTAAAACTCGGGATTTGATCAAAATCAAAGAGCATTTTTTAGTATATAAAGAAAATTTGGATTATTTCTTAAAAGAAGTGGCTGCTGTTTTGGAGACACTATGAAAAAAATTATCGGGGTTATTGATAATAATAGCAAAGATTTGGAAGATTTAAAAAGTAATTTATCCAATGCCAATATGGGCTTTTTTGAAATAAATACAGGCAAGGATATTCTTAGTCAATTACAAGCGTATCCTCCTCATCTAATCATTACTGAGATGAGTATTGATAATCTGGACTTACTTGAACTTATTATTAAATACAAAAAAAATGACGTTTATAAAAATATTCCCGTAGTCGTTTACACAAGCGAAATGAATGCCCAGCTACTGAAAGAATTGGACGAAAAATATTTTTGCAAAGTGCTTCCTAAAAATAAAAGGTGGGGTGCGATTTTAAATGAAATTAATTCAATTTTTCGTAAAAGCGAAAATCAATTATTGATAAGAAAAATGGATACTCTTATGATGGAAGCCAAGGGGAAAGTCTTTGAGATGGGGGCGGTGATTGGATTGGGGGAAACTTCTTTTATGTTTGCCAGTGATCTTTCCTTTCGGCCGAATATTATTTTAAATGTCAATAATCCTATTTTGGACGCTATTAAATATGATGCTTGCGTTTTGAAAACTATTCGCTCCCAGCCACTTATAAATTCCCGGTATAAATATAAAACTAAATGTAGTTTGCCGGGACTGTCGGAAGAAAGTTTGCAAAATTTAAGGAAATGGATGTACCAAAATTGTCAAAGAAGAGTATAGGGTATGATAAAAAATAAAAATATTTTAATTGTGGAAGATAATGAAGAAATTCAATTTTTGCTTACCGATTTTTTGAAAGCATATGGTTTCAGTTATGCTTGTGCATATTCAGTGGATGAGGGAATTGATATTCTAAAACGGAGTGAACCTAAGAAATTTGATTTAGTTTTGCTGGACTTATTGTTTCCTGATAAAAACGGGCTTTATCTTATAAATGAAGTGCGGTCTGATTTGAGATATGAAGATCTCAAAATCATGGTTATCTCCACTTTGAAAGAAAAAAAGGTGATTTTGAAAGCACTGGAGCTCGGCGCTGAAGATTATATTGCCAAACCAATTGATCGGGATATTTTATCGGATAAAATCAACTCGCTGATTTCCGATACCCAGCTTTATTCATTGCCTTTGCTGGGAGTAATGCCAGATGCCAAATATTCTCAAATTGAGTTTGATTTTAATATTGTGTTAAGTGAAGTAGATGAAGAAGGAGTTATTTTTTTTACTGATTGTTTGTTACCCAAGGGCCTTGCCTTTGATGTTCAGTTTAATATATTTTCTGATCCCAATTTGCAAAGAATTAATTTAAAAGTTATTTCCACTCAAATTATTCACAACGCGGTTTTAACCTACGAAACCGTAGCCAAGTTTAATGAATTGGATGTTGAGCAGCAACTTATGATTCGCAGATGGTTACTTGCCAACGGACGCTATGAGGAACTTGATTAATTTTTATTTAAGTAAAGCAAAAATGACTTCAGTAAATTTTCTTTTATCAACTGGCTTTTTGAAAAAATGTAAATTAGGCCCAAACTCTTCATGCAAGTCCCGCTCAAATGAGCCGCTCGAAGAAATAAAGACTATTGGTCCATGAAAAACGTCTAGATCCTTGATAGCTTTGGCCAGCTTGATTCCAGAAGTTTGTTTAAGAATGATATCAAGTATAATTAAATCAGGAGGAGTTTTGGTGATTTCTGCTAAGGCATCAAACTCATTGGTAAAGGTTTGAATTTCGTGATTACCAAGAGTCTTTAAATAAGCTGACATCATGAAAATGGTTTCTTCTGAATCATCAATTAGCATGATGTATTTATTTTTAAGATGAGGCATTTCTTTTTCTGCAATCATATCCAGTAGTGATCTTTTTTCCTCGGCCAATTTATCAAGAAGTTTGCTATCCATGTTTAATCCTTTAGTGAGAGCCCATTCTTATTATAAAACGTTAGCGTCAATTTCAGCAATAAGTAAAAGCATGTTTTTGTTTCTTGCAAGAATCCGTAAGCTAACGGAAAATAGAGTCAGATATTAATTTATAGATGGATGTAAAAATGAGACTGACTAAAATTGTTGCAACTATAGGTCCTGCTAGTAATAACGACGACATGATAAAAAAACTTATTGAGTCCGGTATGAATGTGGCGAGACTTAACTTCAGTCACGGAACTTACGATGACCATAAACAAACTTTTAATAAGCTTAGAAGTGTTAGTCGGGATCTTAAAAAACACGTTGGAATTTTGCAGGATTTATCCGGACCTAAAATTCGGGTGGGCGTTATCAAGGATAAGGGGATTACTTTAACTGAGGGTGATATACTTACTCTCAGTCAAAACGAATCAGATGACGGTACATCCAACCGAGTTTTTATTAAACTTCCTAATTTCAGTCAGGAAGTAAAACCCGGTGAACGAATCTTACTGGCCGATGGGTTACTGGAACTTGAAGTTAAAGAAATAAATAATACGGATGTAGTTACCAAAGTAATAGACGGTGGCGTTTTATCTTCTCACAAGGGAGTAAATCTTCCCCAAACCAGATTAACGCTACCTTCACTTACGGAAAAAGATAAAAGTGATTTGGAGTTTGGTCTGAAACTTGGGGTTGATATGGTAGCCTTATCCTTTGTGCGAACCCCGGATGATATCAAGAATTTAAAAGAGCTTATGCATAAGTTTGGAAAAGATCTGCCGGTTATTGCCAAGATAGAAAAGCCAGAAGCCTTAAGTCGCATTGATGAAATTTTAGAAGTGGCTGATGGAATCATGATTGCCAGAGGAGATCTTGCTATAGAGACACCCTTGGAAAAAGTCCCCATCATTCAAAAAGAACTAATTAAAAAGGCCCGGGCGGCACATAAATTAGTCATTGTTGCCACCCAGATGCTGGAGTCTATGACTAACGAAGAAAGACCTACCCGTGCGGTGATGTTATCAGGAGAAACAGCGGTAGGTAAACATCCTGACAAGGTGGTATCTCAGATGGTTAAGATTGTGAAAGAAGCTGAACTGGCTGCTTACGCGCCTCATGGTGACATTGCTCCTTACGTGAATGGCTTTACTGTAGAACTGGCCACTGCTAACTCTACTGCTACCATGGCAAACGCTCTGAAGGCCAAAGCCGTGTTTGCCCTTACCATGTCAGGTAGATCAGCGAGTTTGTTATCCTGCCAAAGACTGGGAATTCCTATAATCGCTTTTTCGGCTCAAAACAAAACTCTTAAAAAAATGTCTGTATTTTTTGGAGTGTACTCCGTAGAAATCCAATTATTTGAACAACTGGATGAAGTCATTACTGAATGTGTGAAACGGGCGAAAGAAGAAAATCTGGTTAAGGCCGGGGATTATGTGGTGATAACTGCGGGATACCCGTTTGAGGAAAAAACTGAAACTAATCTTGTTCATGCCTTTAAAATATTATAGATTGACTCATGCCTTTGATATTTAGAAATAAAAATTTTCTCTTGGTCTGGTTAGGACAAGTACTAAGCCAAGCCGGAACACGAATGTATCAAATTGCTATTATGTGGTGGATGCTAACTACCATGAATGGCAAGGGAAGTGAACTGGCTTACTTTTTAATTATTTCTTCTCTTCCATCTTTGCTGTTTGTAAAAAAAATCGGCAATATAATTGAGAAAGTGAATTCCAAAAAAATATTTTTGTACGCAGAATTATCCGGCTTTATAACTATTTTAGGTGTGGTTTATCTTATTCATCTGGGGATGTTTTCTATTCCTATGGCACTGACTGCAGGATTTTTGCTGTCTCTTTATCAGGCTTTTATAGATCCGACTTTATTTAAAAGTGTCCCGGAACTTTGTCACCCGGACGACTCAACCATGGCGGTAGCCTTTATTACCTCTACTCAATCCCTCGCTAATTTTGCAGGGGCCATTCTCGGCGCAGTCTTAATTGAAACATTGGGGGTAATTAATGTTACAGCACTTAATGGCCTTAGCTATTTATTGTGTGTGCTTTTTATATTGGGCGTGAAATTCACTTCATCACTCAAAGCAAACGAATCACAGGGCCCATACGAAAATTTAAAAACTTTTGAGCTGTTGAGTCGAATGCCGCTTATTAAAAAAATATTAATTGGATTTGGGTTGGCAAATTTTTTCTTAAATCCGATATTGATCACTTTGCCGGTCTATACTAAAAATGCACTTGGCGAAAACGCCTCCATTCTAGGAGTGTTAGAGGGAGCATTATGGGTGGGCCTGTTGATTGGCGGCTTTTTATCAAAGTACATTAATATTTCAAGCAATAATCCTATGAAAATTGTAATGTATGCCTTAAGTGTCCAAGGGCTTTTACTTTTTTCTTCGGGAATTATTATTCATACAATCTATTTCACTTCGGTGCTTTTGATTATGGGACTGCTTTTGGGGATCATTAACGTAAAGATCATAGATTATTTTCAGCAGAATGTTTTGGAGTCTTATCGGGGACGCTTCTTTGCAATTTTACAAGCCGTGATAACTTTTACATTTCCAATTGCATATTTTCTTTTTGGCCATTTGATTGACTACATTCAAATTAATAAAATTTGTATGATTCAGGCCAGTGGTCTGGTGGTGATTGGAATCTATTTTTATTTTCTTGATAAAAAGAATCCCTCAGCTATTTGAGATAGGTATAATCGTTTAAACATTCAGAAAAGAACGTAGCCAGATTCACTCCCTCTTTAGGACTGATCTTGCCGCGCTGAACCTGTTTTTCGATATTTCTTTTAATAGTTAAATTTAAATATTGAGGATTATATTGCATGTAGGTGAGTGCTTCCGAAGCCGTTCCTCCTGGAATATGATCTTCAATATAGAAATCGGTAGGGTCTTCGTCGTCACAAAAAATATGCACTTCGTTTAGTGCTCCAAAAAGATTATGCATATCTCCCATTACATCTTGGTAGGCACCGGTTAGAAAAAAACCCAAATAATATTCTTCATTCTCTCTTAAGTGATGAACGGACAGTGTGCAGTTGTCATCCTCTGGTCCTATAAATCGTTTGATTTTTCCATCTGAATCACAGGTGATATCTGCGATGGTACAAAGTACTTCTGGCTTTTCATTTAAACGCTGGATGGGAAGGATCGGAAGCAACTGGTTTATGGCCCACAGATCAGGGACTGATTGAAACACACTAAAATTGCATAAATACTGAGAGGCCATTTCTTTTTCCAAATCCCCTAGCTCTTCGGGAATAAATTCCAGAGAGGTTTTCAATTGAACGATTTTGTTCATGATCTGCCAATAAAAGGTTTCAACTTTGGCTTTTTCGTCTAAGGACAATACTCCTAGTTTAAAAGCATTGGCTGCCTCATCTTTTAATTGAATAGCGTCGTTGTATGTTTCTTGAACATTTTCGTTGCTAAGTTCCGCTAGGATATCTCTCATATTCATAACTAGAATATGCTCACTGACTGATTTATCGGTAGGATAGTTGGTATAACCGGGATTGATTTGATCAAAGACCGGTGCAATAATGCAGGAGTGGTGAGCAGTAGCGGCCCTACCAGACTCACTTACAATATGTGGGTGATCAACCTCTTCCAGATCACAGATTTGTTTTAAAATATAAACAATATCTTCAATATAATCGCTAGTGGTGTAGTTGACTGAAGAATCTGAAGTGGATTTGGTTCCATCATAATCAACTCCAAGTCCCCCACCAACGTCAAAATATTCTAGCTTTAGATTTAATTTGTTAAGCTGAGTATAGATTCGCGCACCTTCGTTGATGGCATCTTTAATACAGCGAATATCGGGAATTTGGCTGCCAATGTGAAAATGAAAAAGTTTTAAACAATGCTCTTTCTTGGCATCTTTAAGTATTTTTACGGCATTTAATATTTCTGGTGCAGTTAGACCAAATTTGGCATTTTCACCGCTTGAGTCACTCCATTTTCCAGTAGCTTTGGTAGAAAGCTTGGCGCGAATTCCAATGATTGGTTCAATTTGCATTTCATTGGCCAGTGATAATAGGGTGGGTAGTTCTGACAATTTTTCAATAACAATGATGACCTTCTTACCCATTTTGTTACCCAGTAGCGCCAGCCGCAGGTAAGTGGCATCTTTGTATCCATTTACAATCGTCAGCGAATTGGGATTGGTGTTGTAGGCCAATGCGGCCATGAGTTCAGGTTTGGAACCAGATTCCAGACCGTAGTCATATGGTCCACCAGCATCAATGATTTCTTCTACGACTTCCCTAAGCTGATTAACTTTGATGGGGTAAACGCCAAAATATCTACCTCGGTACCCGGCACTTTCGATGATCTGGCGGAAAAGTCGATTGATGGTAACTACTTGACTGCGTAAAATATCATGAAATCGAACCACACAAGGCAGGGCAATTTTTTTTCTTTTGATTTCATCCAAGACTTCCTGAATATCAATAACTGGTCCCTCTGTTGATTTTTCAGGAAGGATCGTTAAATTGCCTTTGTCATTAATCGCAAAATATCCTTGTCCCCATCTATTGATTGAATAGAGTTCGTCTGAGTCTTGGGTGGTCCATTTGTCTTTGGGAGTATCTAAAATATTATCCATAGGGCCTTTTAACTCAGTTCATCTTTTCAGGCAAGACAAAGTATTATTTCGCGAATAATTTTCGCAGCAAAAACACTGCTGATGTTGCTTGGATCTGCCGGTGGTGAAAGTTCTACTACGTCTGCACCAACAAAATTTTTTGATTTTAAAATAGATAAGATCTTTTCAAACACCTGATAGTCATAACCTCCAGGTTCTGGCGTTCCAGTTCCTGGAAAAAAACCGGGATCAAAAAAATCCAGATCAAAGGTCAGATATACGGGAGTTTTAGCCGGTAATTTTTTCAGGGTATCACAAAGCAAGTTGGTTTTTTTGATGAGCCATTTTTTTTCTTTGATAAGTTGAAATTCCTCTTTGGTGCCACTTCTGATACCAAATTGGATAAGTTTGTGTTTGCTTCCAAATTCTTCTGATACCCGTCTAATCACAGATGCATGGGAATAAATATTCCCCTCATAGTGTTCTCGCAAATCGGCATGAGCATCTAGATGCAGTAAAACCAAATTAGAATATCTTTTGAGCATGGCCGAAATAGGCGCATAGGAAATAGAATGCTCACCACCCATAATAACAAATTTTACATCTGTCATCTGGGCAGATTGATCAATAATGGATTTGAGCGTTTGCGAGGCTTCTAGATAATCAGATTGGGTTTGTTTTTTGCCAACCACTAAATTGCCTAGATCAAAGCAGTTAACATCCAAAATATCTTTATCAAAAAAAGGTGAGTAGCTCTCTAGTGCACAGGCCACATTTCTTATGGAGTCAGGACCAAATCTCGTGCCTTTTTTGTAGGAAGCTGTTCCGTCAAATGGAAAACCGATAAGATTGACAGAATGATCTAGTAGAACGTTATTTTGTTTTATCCATTCGAATGATTCGTCAGATGTAATTAATTTGGAAAGCACCATACTTCTATAGTTCCTTACCAAATCTTGCTCGAAGCTCAAGCGCATATTCTATATTTTGTTTAAGAAAATTGCTTTCACCCAGTTGGAATAGTTCAATATCATGAAATGTGCATAATTTAACTTTAAGGGGCTTGTTTTTTAAAACCCGATAAAACGTACAGACCATAATTTTATTGCGTTCAGGTCCATTTAAAAGATAGCTATCAACCCCTAAGGCTTTGCAGACTTCGCAAGTAGTTTTGACTTCTTTTTTTTCCATTACTTAAATAATCTAAGTTGAAATGTTCTAAATCTTTAAATACAATACTTATATGTATAATATATTAGTTATTGACGATGATCCAGATATTCTTGACGTTATTTGCGACCTTTTGGAAGTAAAGTATGAATGTTCCATTGATAGGGCATTAAACGGTGAAGAAGCATTGCAGAAAACTGCTGCTAAAAAATATGATTTAATTTGTACTGATCATCGGATGCCAATTGTGAATGGTGGTAAATTTGTAGTCTTTTTGAGAGGACGGGTAGGGCATAATCAAAAGACTCCCATTCTGATTATTACCGGTCACTACGACAAGGTTAAACAATATCAGATAGCTTTAAAACATGTTTATGTGCATGTTAAACCTATTATTCCGCAAGAATTGTATTCCATCTGTGAAATGGCCCTTTCGGGCGGAACTCAAGATGTTTTAGAGAAGTAAAGTTCAACAGGACAACCAATTCCGTAGGGTTTTTTAGAGTAAAATTGCTTAGCATGCGCCACAATTAAGGCGTGATATTCGTTAAACAAGATGTAATCCAGAGGAAGATTTTTTTCAAAAATTTTTCTGATCTCTTCATACTTAAAAGCAGTATCAATGAGTTTCAAATGAGTGAATATTCTCTTAGTATAGGCATCTATGACAAATATTGGTTCATGCCAACCATATAAGAGCATGGAGTCGGCGGTTTCTGGCCCTATTCCCCAAAGAGAAAGCAATTCGCTTCTTAGCGGCTTACGATTTTTAAGCTGCAAAAAAAAATTGGTGAAAATGAGTAGTTTTTTGGTTTTTTGATTGAAATAACCCGAAGGTTTAATGCAAGTTTTGACTAAATTTTCGGATGCCTTCATTAAATTTTTAGGATTTAATAAATTGTGCTCTCGCAGATTGTTCAAAGCTAAATCAACGCTTCTAAAACTGGTGTTTTGGGTTAAGATTGCCCCCACGCAAATTTCAAACAATTCTTCAGACGTTTTAGGAATATCATAATTCTTTTTGTGATAGGTCGCACCAATAGGCCACCATCCCTGAGGTCCATGGAGACTAAGCAGTTTTTTATATATCACTATGAATCTATTATCCTTTCTCATTTTGTAAAAAATATTGTACAAGGATTTATTTTTAAAGAGTAGCAAAATAAATTAAGGGAACTCTATATGAAGGTAAATGGACACCACTATCGAACTATCTGGCTAAAAGAAAATGATCCACAAACTGTTTGCGTTATTGATCAAAGATATTTACCTCACGAATTTGTAGTGGCTGAATTAAAAACCTCCGATGATGTGGCTAAATCTATCAAGGATATGTGGATAAGAGGGGCTGGTTTGATTGGTGTAGCTGCTGGTTACGGGATGTATCTCGGTGGAATTGAGGCCCAAAAAACTCCTAACTTT
>Ga0208375_1001573_pt1 | contig 25023 bp, 23 predicted proteins | sample RifOxyD1_FD_184038 | JGI IMG/M metagenome (GOLD analysis project Ga0208375, IMG submission 184038) | Soil microbial communities from Rifle, Colorado - Rifle Oxygen_injection D1 (SPAdes) | ecosystem: Environmental > Terrestrial > Deep subsurface > Rock core/Sediment | place: Rifle, Colorado...
ATTTATCCGGCAATCGACTTGAAATCCCCAGCTTCATCAGTCGGCATAAGAGCAATTTGCGAGCCAGATCAGCTATCTTGCCCTATGACGAATTGCGATCATGCACAGGCTGGGGGGACGGCTTTTATAAGTCATACCCCGCGCCAAGGCTTACCGATGTCATCTTAAAGATAACTTTTCCGTCCTTCATTGTTTGATTTGAATAGTCAAGCGATACGCTTAGCGGATGGCTGTTTGAAAGAGTGTGCCGCCACGAGATGCCGCCCGCCAGTTCACGGTCCGTGATACTGAAAGAAATGCCGCTGCCCATGGGCGTGAATTTGAAATAAGTTCCAATGAAATCGCGCTCCGTGATGGCGCGGCTCAACGTCGGAAAAAGATGCGGATACACCATCGATCTGTAACCGAACTGTGTGGGACTTGTGAGCATGGTCGTGTAGTAACCGCCCGCGTAAAAAATCATGCGCCACGGATGATCGATCCACGGCATGATGAAGCCAAGCCGGGCGTTCGCGCCTATTGTGCGAAACATATTTCCACCTGCCGGGTTTATTGCATAGGCATTAATGAACGCCGATGAGCCAAGATCAAACCGTGAGTCGCCAAGCCGGTAGGTCATGGTGAATTTTGGAGTGACGGCATACTGGGTGATGTTTTTGAATCCAGTTTGGAAATATGTGATGAGGCTCGCGCCCATGGACACGTTGAATACAAGTTTGCGGGTCATGATCTCCTTGACCGACTTGATATCGATCATGGTGAGCGTGTAAAAAGATTCCTTCACGATGCCCTTGTAGTCCGCGAGCGCAAAGTGGATCTGCTGCGAGCCGGTCGGCAAGACTACTGGAAAGGCGAATTTGAACCCGGGCAGCAGGGCGACCTTGTTTTTTTTCTGGAATACGAGCATCTGCCCTTCGGGCACGTCAAGCATTCCGGTGATGGTGGCGGTTATCTCTTGCTTGCCGGCGTCGTTGATATTCAGGACGACTTCGCAGCAATCCGGATCGAAGTACACGCCCCGAAGCGCCTTCTGTCCGGGCGTCGGGGCGATGGTCGCGGTTTTTGCGTGCGCCATCACGGTTGTGAGAAGCATGATGACAGACAGAGCGGCTTGCAGGATGTGAAGTGCCTTCATTTGGATTTATCGATGGTAATATACGGCGCTCATGTGTCAAATAATACCTTCATTTTTATCTGCACCCCTGGAGGCCACCGCGCCTCTCGACACGCGCCATCCGTCGCGGTAAGGTTCCCCCATGCCAAAATCCAAACCAAAGGGAACGTCGCTTCTCGATGCGCTTGTCGAGATCATCCGTAAAACTTCGTGTGACCTGCCAAAGGACATTTCGGCCGCGATCGAACGCGGCCATCAGGCGGAGCCGGATGGCTCGCGCGGCAAATACGCCATGCAGATCATTCTGGAAAACATCAAAATGGCCCGCGAAAAAAGCCAGCCCGTATGCCAGGACACCGGGACTATACTTTTCTTCATCAAATATCCCGGTGGTTTTGATGCTGAAAAACTTGCTGGTGTCGCGACCAAAGCCGTCCGTGAGGCGACAAAACGCGGTTATCTCAGGCAGAACAGCGTTGACAGCCTGACCGGCCGCAACAGCGGCACGAACGTCGGCCCGGGATCACCGGTGCTGCATCTGGAGCCGTGGAGGAAGAATTACTTCGATATCCGTCTTGTGCTCAAGGGCGGCGGCAGCGAGAACATGAGCACGCAGTACAGTCTGCCGGACACGCGCCTCGGGGCGGGGCGCGACCTCGATGGCGTGTGCAAATGCGTTCTCGATGCCACGCACAAGGCACAGGGCAGGGGCTGCGGACCCGGCGTTCTTGGTGTTTGCGTGGGCGGCGACCGTGGCACCGGTTACATGCACGCAAAGGAGCAGCTGCTTCGCAAGCTCGATGACCGCAATATAAATCCCGATCTTGCCCGGATCGAAAGCGAATGCCTTCGGCTTGGCAACCGTCTTGGTATCGGGCCCATGGGCTTTGGCGGCAGCACCACGCTTCTTGGCGTGAAGATCGGCGCGCTCAACCGGTTGCCGGCATCTTTTTTTGTGAGTATCGCGTACATGTGCTGGGCCGAGCGCAGGCAGGGCGCCCGGGTCGAAAAAAACGGCAGGATCAAAAAATGGTTTTATTAAGGAGGCACCGGCAATGATTCATCTCGAAGCTCCGTTTACCGAAGAAAAAATCAGACAACTCAGGGTGGGCGATATGGTGCTCCTCAGCGGCGTCATCTTCACCGGCCGCGACGCCGTTCACAAATGGTTGCATGACGGCAACGCCCCGCCTGTGAGCCTGCGTGACGGCATCATATATCATTGCGGTCCCGTGGTTGTTAAGCGCGGCGGCAGCTGGAAGGTTGTGGCGGCGGGTCCGACGACATCAATCCGCGAGGAGCCGTACCAGGCGTGGACGTTCGAGCATCTCGGCGTCCGGGCCGTGATAGGCAAGGGCGGCATGGGGACGAAAACGCTTGAAGGCTGCGCAAAGTACGGGTGCGTGTATTTTCATGCCATCGGCGGCGCCGCGCAGGTGCTTGCCGAGTCAATAAAGGATGTGGAAAATGTCTACATGTATGACGAGTTCGGAAGCCCGGAGGCGATCTGGCAGTTCAGGGTTGAAAAATTTCCGGTCGTGGTGACCATGGACGCGCACGGCGGTTCACTTCACAGGGAGGTTGAGGAGGATTCGGGCCGCAGGCTTGCGGAGCTGCTGGCGGGAATGAAAAAGTGAAGATCGGCGTTTTTGATTCGGGCATCGGCGGGATAACGGTACTTGGCGAACTCAGGCGCAGTTTTCCGTCGGTAGAATATGTTTATCTGGGAGACACCGCGCATGTCCCGTACGGCACCCGGAGCGCCGCGCAGATACGGCAGCTCTCGGCCGATTGCGCGCGCGTGCTCAAGTCAACCGGCATCGATGCGCTGGTGGTTGCCTGCAATACGTCCTCAAGCCTCGCGCTTGACGCTATTTGCGATGTGATGGGCGAGGTGCCGGTGTTTGATGTGGTGGGTCCGGGCGTTGAGGCGGCAAAGGCCGCGCGCCGCAAATGCGGAGGCTCACGTGCGACGGTGCTCGTGCTTGCGACGCGCGCGACGATCAGGAGCCATGCGTACGGCAAAGCCCTTGGCGCGAATGTTATCGAGCAGGAGTGCCCGCTCCTGGTGCCGATGATCGAGGAGGGCTGGCTTGACCATCCGGTGCTGCACCGGACGATAAAAGAATATGTCGGCGCTTATGCCCGCGCGGGCAGGCCCGGTGTCGCGCTTCTTGCCTGCACCCACTATCCGTGGATTCATGCGGCCTTTGAACGCGCGCTGCCCGGGTGGATGATCGTCAATTCGGCGCAGGCTGTTGCGCGGTCGCTTGCCAGGAGCGGCATCGCGCGCAAGCTGCGCGTTCGCGGCAAGTCCCGCGCAGGACGGGTGCAGTGGATTTTTACCGATCCGGACGCCGTACCTGCGATGGCAAGGGACGGCTAATCTATATAGAATTCTCGTATGGTCTCGATGACTTTTTCGGTCAAATCATATCTTATCCATCTTCTGTCATAGTCTGCGGTGGGTGTGTCCTGTTTTGAATAAGATGACCCACAAATGTCAGGGCCGCAGTCATAAGAAAGCGGCGCACACATTATTTTATCAACAACCGTCTTGGTCATTCCGGGGCTGATTTTTGAAAAAGCTGATTCAGAAAACCCCTTTGCCCAGATTGTGCCGGAAAAGGGCGACATTACGGTGCGCCATGCGGCATTATGCCACGATGACGTCCCCGGCCTTTGACACATTGCAATATAAACTGTATTGTCCCCGCTATGAGAAAAATCAAAATACTGTTTCTGGCGTGTGTTGTGTTGTTTCCGGTATTGATGACCTTCCAGGGCTGTTTCAACGAGGCGGAAGCCCCCGGCATTGATGTTGAACAGTATCCTTTGTTCAAGAGCGCAAGAACAGACGACGAGACAACGGCGCTGATGGCGGTCGATGACGGACTGGCCGCAATCGTGAAACAGCTGTCCGTTTACAGGAACGATCCGGTGCTGGTGCATTCATTTCTTGCGCCGATAGAGGCGCGCGCCGGAAGCGCGAGCCAGACGGAAAAAAACCGTGCGGCGTCGCTGCTCGCCAGGTTCAGCCTGATTGAAAATCATCTCAAGAAGTACGTAAAAGGCGTGAAGACCATGGAGACAATCACTACCGCTGTGGTCACCTCAAGGCTTCTTGCCTATCTTGAAAACAGCAAGTTAATCGCAAACAGGAAATCGGGCGCCACCGGCCTGGCATGGCAGGCGTTTACGGCCGCCATGACAAGCGGAGCCTTGGTGCCGCTTGTGCTCTCCGAATTTCTTACTGATTGCGGCGAGCCGCCGCCTGCGGACGGGTCGCTGCCTCCGGCCGGAGCGGAAGAGGCGGGCGCGGCGTTTATCGACGTCGGTTATGCTGCTGTAACTTCGTATGCAGGCACGGTGGCGCTCTCGGGTGAAGGCCTGAAATACAGGCCGTTTCTGCGCGAATACGTGAACCGCCTGCACTGGTACAAAAAACGAAGGGGCGAAAACGCTTCCGGAGCGCACAATGTCGATCAGCTTCTTGAAGGGTATCTGTCCGCGCTGCGTTCGGCATTGATGAATGTTGTACAGGCTCCATTATATGCCTCGTATGCCTCGGACGCCCAAAACGCCGCCTTGCATGTGCAGGCATGGGCATCGCTGGGTTCCGCGCTGAATCACAGGATTTACCATGGGGCGAAAATTTCCGAGCTGCTTCGCGACCTGTCCGGGAGTTCCATTCCGGCTCAGATCACGCAGAATCCCTTCCATATGGTTCCGAACACGCCCAACGACATTGACGGCAGGGACTGGCCGATCATGGTTCCGAACGGCGTTTCGATTGCTGATGGCGTCAGTGGTTCCTGGGTCGAGGTGTACTACGACAATCTTGGAACCATGTCGGCGGATTTCGACCTGAAGCGTCTTTCGCGCAAACTGAGCCATATCGATTACAGGCTGCGAAAGGTGAACGATTCAGCGGTGATCAAGGCGTTCAGGCACGCGCCGGATGCTTCAAACCATATCGCCGTCGGGCAGGAGTTCGATCTTTCGTCACAAAACCCGGGGACCGACCGTTACGAAACCTACGTCGTCCACGCAATTCCGATGGACCTGGCAAATCACCCGTCAGCGGGAAGCTGCAGCTATGTCAACGTGCACTGGGTGCAAAGGCCCGCGTCTTCCGGCTCCGGCGATCCGGTGGAAGGTGCGATGCAGTTTAGCATGATCACAGCAATGGATCCGTCTCCGCCGCTTCCGTACGACAGCATCTGTGAAAGGTATGACCTGCCGTTGGGCGGCAGCTTGGGGCTTGCTCCGAGGAACATCTATATCAAGCTGGGATATGGCGGCGGCTATCGCGTGGAGCCTTCGTCACTCGTGGTCGTAAAAAGCGGAGAGATCATACGCATCAACAACGACGACACGGTGGAACACAGATTCGTGACGACCGACAACTCCTTTCTCGGAATTCCCGGTTCGGTGGGGTCGGTGCCCGGCAGCAACCGTTACATTGATTCGGGCGTGATCGCCGCCGGCGACTCCGTCGATATCACGCTGCCGACCGGGCTTCCCGTTCCATACTGGTTCAACCTGGTTGAAGTGGTTGATCAGGCCGGCACGGGTCTGACGCTGACGCCTCTTGTGGAAAGGCCAAGGCTCACGGTCATGCATTTCAATCCATCCTGCCTGGTGAATTGAGAGGACCCGCCAACGGATATGTAACCGCTACTGCGTGCGGGCGTCATCATAAGATGAAAAGCCTGGATTCAATTTTCCTGAAATGTTCGTAGTCTTTTTTCAGCGTGTCCATGTTTTCATGCACCAGTACCAGATGTCCCGGGGCGGTAACCAGATCAACCGTTTTTGAAACCAGGTCGCCCGCTTGTGGCAGAACAAAGTGAACCAGTGAATGCATTTCATGCAAAAGATCCGTACGGACACGTTTAATGATGCCGTTTTTTTCTGAAACCGGGAACACGACCCGGCAATGTTTGGGCTTGTTCCGGCTCATAAAAAGCTGTTCCAGTTCGATTATGGCTTTTTGTGGATTGATGTACGAATCAATGTTCAAACCGGCGATGTCAATTCCCGTGGCACGCTCAAGAGCCAGCGGAAGATCGGCGCCGGGGAGTCTTGCACCGACTTCACCAATCACAATCCGGCCGTCATTCGTCCGGAACACCTCTCCGTGGCTGGCGCCATACCGGATGCCAACGGCATCCAGCACGCCGTTCTGGTATTCAATCAGGGGCATGAGCGAAGGACAGGAAGGATCGAGAAGTTCGGCGTAATCGTAGATGATATTATTGTTGTTTACGACGTTCTTCCTGTACTGCCAGACGTCAGTAATAAAGTGCCTGCCATGCACGCTGATTGCATCAACAACAAACTCCGTACCCCGGATGTATTCCTGGACAAGAAGTCTTGAGTTTTGTTTCTTTAGTATGTTTGTTTTTCCAAGGGTTTTTGCAAAGGCCACGTCAAGTTCCAGCAAATCATGGCACAGCGATACGCCTTCGGTTCCTGCGCTTTGCGCGGGTTTGACAATAAGCGGAAATCCTGGCGATTCGTTCTCTATCCACCTGCATGCTGCTTTCTTGTCAGCAAAAACATTCTGGCGTGGAATGGCAAGACCTGATTTTCCGACAGCATTGTGCATTTCGTATTTGTCGATCCTTGCTTGAATCAGCTCCCTGCTGTTTGTCGGAAGTGATAGCTCGCTTGCGATGGTTTCTGCCGTGTCCACCACGCCTTCGTAGCCTGGGATTACGGCCATCAAATCAAATTTTTCGAGTTCATGTACGGTTGACTGGATGTCTCCCGTAAAAACAATCTTCCTGTCTTCAAAATTTGCAGAAATACGGATGTCGGCAATATCCAGCGGATGCAGCTCACTGTCCGTACCAGACTGGATGCGTACGACCTTCATGCCTTTTTCGCGCGCTTTTTGCGGCAGGACGTTTCCGCTTGAATAGGGATCGATCACCGCCACCCATTTTTCAGTTTTGCCGTTCATATCCAAGCTCCCTTCCCCGCAACCTGCCGGCCGCGGCGACAAGAGTGCCCGCGAGCAGAAGACAGCCGTAAACACGCATGGCGGTTTCCGGTGATGAAACGGACATTATTGCGCTTCCCGAGAGGACGCCCGCAAGCAGGGCGGTTTTGTCTGCCAGGTAGTTGTAAGCTGATATGCGCCCTAGTTCCTCCGGCTTGGAATTCTGCTGCAGCAATGTCCGGAGGGAGCAGCGGTAAGAACACTCGCCGACTCCGGCAAGAAGGATGAATGGCGCCGCAAATATAAGTCCGGTCTGGAGCGAGTATCCGATGTACGCGGCGGCAAGAACCACCACACCTATCATGAAGGCTGATGCCGGAGTCCCTTTTGAACGGCTGATGAACAATGTGGCAATCACCGAGCCAAGCCCCGAAATGGCAAGAATCCATCCGTATTGCTCTCCAGTCATGCCAAGACGGCTGATTGAAAAAGGCAGTTCAACTGCGCCCAGTATGCCGGTTCCAAGATGTGCGGCCATTCCTGTTAACAACCATTTTTTCAAAAACGGATCATGACCCAGTCTCCTGATTCCAGATACTGCTTCTGACCACAGGTTTTTTTGTGAATTTGCAGCGGCAGGGGATTGCGGCAGATGTTTCCAGAGACCGAGAAGTAATATCGCAGTCGCAATACCAAGCAGCGCAACCACCACGGCCAGCACTGCTTCTGCCGGAAATTTTGTCATGATCATGGAAGCTGCAACAGGACCCGCGACCATTGCGGCCATGTCGGTTGTGACCAGGGCTGAATTGGCCTTCATGAGGCCGTTTTGATCCTTGATGAGTCCTGGAATGATCGAATGTATCGCAGGAAATAAAAAAGCCTCTGCAGCCGCCATGCACGGGAGCAGGATAATCATCGGTTTTCCCGCTCCGTTGAAATACGCCAGCCCGCTTAGAATAATTAGCACCAGACAGGAAAAAAGCAGGACATGCTTTTTGTTGTATCTGTCGATGAATGCGCCGGAGAAAAAAGAACCTCCCACTGATGACAGAGACCTGAGAAGAAGCACTGCTCCTGCTCCGTAAGTCGCGCTCAGCCCCTTGGATGCAAGTGCCATGAAAGCCACAACCGACATCCAGACATACAGGATGGAAATCGTATTGAGTACTGCAAATCTGATGAAGATTACATTGCCTGGCATGCGGAAGTCTCCTTTTGAAAAAAATCAATGATTGATTTTCTGGCTTCACAATATAGATCGAGCTTGCCGTTGAGGTTGAACTCTTTGAGACGGCGGTTTATGCACCCGGCATGGCAGATGTCAAATACGGGGCACTTCAAGCATTTATGGTCGATGTCCTTGAGCGAATCATTAACTTCCTTCATCCCCTGTACGGAATTGAGTTCCTCGAAATCCATATTCATTATATTTCCAAGGAAAAAGCGTGGCACCGGCGTCAGACATTCACAGGCGCAGACGTCTCCGCGGCCGGATAGCGACCAGTTGCGCCCGCATTGTCCGGCAAGTTCGCAGCCGATCGCAATTCGTCCGGAGTTTGTCTGTTTCTGAAACAGACGCTTTCTGATATCACCCAAAAATCTGAAGTTCAGGGGCTGGAATCCGTCGTTTTTCCAGAGCGCGGCGATTTCCAACATGAATGCTGCATATTTTTCGGGTTTGAGCGTAAGCGGGCCGTCATAATCAAAGCAGGGGATGAGATCGGCCTGCTTGATGCCGGAGTTTTTCAGGAATGAGTAAATATCATTTGCATGTCCTGATGATTCGTTTGTGATCACTGCGATGATGTTGGTAGGAATGCCGTATTTGAGTGATGTTTCGATTGCATTCAGTGTTTTATTGAATGTCGAGTTTCCGCCCTTGTTTTTGCGGTGGATGTCATGGACGTGCTGTGGGCCATCCAGGCTGAAACCCACCAGAAAATCATTTGTTTTGAAAAATTGCGCCCACTCTTCGTCAAACATCACGCCGTTTGTCTGTGTGGCGTTTGTAAAGATTACGCCGGATTCTCTTGTTATGCGTGTCTGCAGGTCGATTATGCGCTTGAACTTTTCGATGCCCGCAAGAAGCGGCTCGCCGCCGTGCCAGATGGTATATGCGTGTTCGTTGTCGGGACGTGTTTTTGCAATATGCTTTGCAAATTTTTGTAGGGACTCATGGATGATTTCGTCCGGCATTACAACGCGTGGTTTTTCGCGGTCATTGTCGCGATAGCAGTATGAGCAACCAAGATTGCAGTATTCGGTCAGCTTGAATACCAGGGAGTTTACTTTTGGCGGCATTTTGGGTTTCCTTGGAAAAAGAGCGGGAGAATGACAGTTGATCGCCGGTATTCTCCCGCTTTTGATGTTACTGAAGCTCCGGTGCGCGACAAAACTGCGCGGTGTTTTCATCACTCGTGTTCTGGATTGTCTGTTCGTTGTTCATGTTGTTCTCCTTTTCGGTTGAATTGATTTCAATAACAGTACAGTGCGCCCTTTTGCAGATTACGTGCCGATTTTTGAATCAGAAAAAATACAATAAAATCAATATGCTGAATTTTGTGGGCTGAATTTTGTGGGTTGTCGGCATAAATTCTGTGGCTATGGCACGACACGTTTTAAATGCTCCACCAGCCTGTGCATGTTGACCGATTATATTTGAAACAGTCTCATAAATATCATTTTACTTTTTGATTTTTGATTTCAAGAAAAGCAGGAAATATCTGATTTGGTGACAACTATTTGAATATAACGGTGGAAAATCAAAATGATAACATGTAAGTTTTTGATTTCATGCACAGGCTGAGGGGGCGGCTTTAAACGGATATGCACTTCAAAACCCTGCTCGGCCTGCTTTTCTGCAATTTCGTCTGGTCCGCAAATCCTGCGATGGCCAAGGTGCTCCTTGCCGGCCACCATCCCGTGCATGTCGCCTGGTTCAGGTACGGCTCGGCGCTGGCCGCTTTTTTTATAATAGCACTGGTGCTCAGGGCTGCAAAGGGCAGAACCGTTTTTGCCGTTCCCAGGGGCCGCGTCGAGTGGTTCTGGCTTTTCGTGCTCGGGCTTCTCACCTTCTGCCTCACGCCGTTTCTGCACATGACCGGGCTTTCAAAAACGACAGCGGTTGACGGGGTGCTGGTAGTTGTGATGGAGCCGCTGGTGACGGCGCTTCTGGCGTCATTTTTTCTCGGCGAACGCCTCGGGCGTCGCGCGCTTGTGGCTTTTGCCATCGCCATGGGGGGGTTCATCCTCCTGTCCGGCGGAGACCTGCTTCGCGACACGAGCGGAATCGCCCGTGCCGGTTTTTTCGGCAACATCATCATGCTTTTTTCGGTCATATCCGAGTGCACCTACAGCGTGGCGGGCAAGAAGCTCATGCTCCGGCATGAGCCGCTCGGGGTTTTCGGCGCGGGGCTTTTTACCGGTGTCGCCGTGCTTACCATCTTGATGGTCATCACGGTCGGGATGCCTTCGTTCGAAAAATTCGGCACCCGCGAGTGGCTTGCCCTGCTCTGGATGGGGCCGCTCGGGACCACCGTCGGATATGCCTACTGGCTGGTCGCGCTCGTGCGCGTACCGGTGGCGCTGGTTGTGCTCACGCTTTTTTTTCAGCCGGTACTGGGCGCGCTCTGGGGGACATATTTCCTGGGCGAGCAACTTACGATTGCCAAGATTGCCGGCGGTTTGGTAATAGTATTTGCAGTCCTCTGGCATGCGACGCGGGGAAAACGGATGGAATAAAGCCGGTAGGTGCTTATGAAATACTTTATTATAAATGTTGCGGGTATTTTGTGTATGGCTGGTGTTGTTCATGCTGAGCAGTATTCATGCGTGAACTCCAAGGGCGGAGACAGGATTTACAAGGTGTTTATCTCCGTAAATGGCGACAAATCCATGATCAGCTATGAGGGGCAGGGCGTTGAGCCCGACAATTTGTGGCTGCCCGCTCATCTTACTTTTCGCAAGGGGCTTCCGCGGCTGACCCGGATTGACGCCAAAACGCGCTATATCACGCGGCTGAATTTCAAGTCGGTCAATCCTGACGGGTCGTTTCGTCTCTACTCGGATTTTGAAGCCATTAATGAGAGGGACGAAACGAAGAATCTTGCCCATGAATTGAAGTGTGATTTGTTGCGGCCATGACCGGACATCCCGCCCCTGAAATCCTGGTGGTCGAAGACGAGCGCGACGTGCGCGAGCTGCTTGTCCTGCATGCCGGCCTGACCGGGGGGTGCGTGACCGGCGTCGGGGACGGCGAGCGCGCGATCAGGCTGATCGAAGAAAAAAATTTCAATCTTCTGGTGCTCGACTGGCTTCTGCCCGGCGTGTCGGGGCTTGATATATGCAAACACGTGAGGGCCCTCAAGGGGGCGCGGGCCGGATGCCCGGTGCTCATGGTTACGGCAAAAGCCGCTCCGGCGGATATAATTGAAGGGCTTGATGCCGGCGCGGATGATTATCTTGTAAAACCGTTTGATGTCGGTGTTTATGCCGCGAGAATCAGGGCTCTTCTGAGAAGGCCGTGCAATCATGATCATGAGGGCGGGGGCATCGTGATTGACCAGGAGGCCCACCGGGCCGTCTGCCGCGGCAGGGCGCTTGCGCTGACCCCCTACGAGTTCGGGCTGCTCAAGGCACTCCTTGAAAACCGCGGCCGCGTTCTTTCGAGGGGGACGTTGTTGAAGCTCGTTCAGGGCGGCGACGTGCATGTGGTCGAGCGCACGATCGACACACTGGTCCTCGGGCTTCGTAAAAAACTCGGGGACGCCGCTTCGTTCGTCGAAACGGTGCGGGGGATAGGCTACAGGATTTCGTGATGAAGGGGCGGGGCTGATGCTTTTTCCGTGGAGGCTTTTTGCAAGATATGTAATCGCCCAGACGGTTATCGTGGTTCTTTCCGTCGGCGCTGCGGGGCTCGGAGCGAGGTATTTCTATAAAAAGCAGTTCATCGGGCAGTCTTCGGAGCGTTTGCATGATCTGCTTGAAGGGCTTGCGGCGGCACCGGGCGGAAGGGATTATAAATCGTGGTGCATGGCCTCCGGCGCCGGGCCGGGCCGCAGGCTGACCGCAATCAGCGCCGTGAGCGGCATGGTGCTTTGTGATTCACACGGCGATTTGTCGCAAATGGACAATCATGGCGGCAGGGAGGAGATCCTGGCCGCTAAAAAAAGCGGATTCGGCACGAGCCTCAGGCTCAGCGGCACGGTGCATGAGAGCTTTTTATATGGAGCCCTTCTTTCCGGGGACGGTCACACGGTGTTCAGGGCGGCGCTTCCGGTGTCGGTTCTTGCAAGATCGCTCCATGCGTTCGATCTTTCGCTCGGGCTTGTGATATCCGCGGTGGTGCTTGTTTCCGTCGTCCTTTTGCTTCTTACCGGAAGAAAATCCATCATTGCCACCCAGAAGGAAACCGCCTGGGAGGAAAAAGAACGGCTGGCAACGCTTATGGAATCCATTTCCGATGCGATTGTGGCGGTAGACCTGAACGGGCGGCCGCTTTTTTTCAACAGCCGTTTTGCCATGCTTTTTGACCGCGATAAACGCCTTGGGCGCGCCGGTGCGCGGCTGGAGGACCTGTTTCCGGAGAGCACGCAGGTTTATGCGGCGCTCAAGAAGGCGGAAGGCGGCGGTGGCCGGCCGGCGTTTTCACAAACGGCCGTGATGCTTGAGCCGACGGAAGGCGGCGGGTGGTATGCGCTTACGCTTTCGCCGCTAAGAAGCGGCAACGGCATTTACGGCGTTGTAGGAATGTTTCATGATGTTTCAGACCTTAAAAAGGCCGAGCAGATGAGAATTGATTTTGTTGCAAATGTTTCGCATGAGCTTCGCACTCCGCTGACGTCAATCAAAGGGTATGCAGACACCGCGATCCAGACCCTTGAGGCCGGAAAGGGGGTGGACCGCAAACACCTTGAAATCATTTCCCGGAACGCCGACAGGCTTGTCAGCCTGATCCGGGATCTGCTGGATCTTTCGCTGCTGGATTCTGCGGCGGGAATACAAAAACAGGATCTCAGTACTGCCACGGTCACCAGGCATGTGATCGACCAGCTTGAAAGCGGGATCAGGGAGCGGGCCCATTCAATCAGCGTTTTGACGCGTTCGGAGTTTGTACGGGGTGACCCGGACCGGGTCGAGCAGGTGCTTTTCAATTTATTCGAAAATGCCGTCAAATACACGAAACGCGGCGGCCGGATCAGTGTTTCGTGGCTGCCCGGCGACGGGCATGTGGTGATGCGTGTCGAGGACAACGGCCCCGGCATGGCCGCCGGGCATCTTCCGCGCCTTTTTGAAAGGTTCTACCGCGTTGACAAGTCCAGGTCGCGCGAGCAGGGCGGCACCGGGCTGGGGCTGGCGATCGTAAAGCACATCATGATGGCTCACGGCGGGGATGTTTCGGTCGAAAGCACGCCCGGAAAAGGCACGGTGTTTTCATGCCGCTTTCCGGCGTGACGGAAGCCGGAGGTGGAATTCCGGATTTTCCTTTGTTAGGATACAGTCGAGATGAAAAAAACAAATTGCAAACTGAATCCCGAAAAAGTCATTTCGCTGCTGAAAAAAAACCATGACATCCTGGTCGGCGCTTATAAGATCAAAAATCTTGGCCTTTTTGGATCGGTCGCGAGAAATGAGGCGACCGCAAGGAGTGATATTGATTTTCTGGTTGAATTCATGGTTCCCGTGGGACTTTTCCATTTATCAAGACTTGCCAGATTTTTAGAAACTCTTTTTCACAGGAGAGTCGATCTTGTTATCAAAGACTCCGTTCGTCCAGAATTCAGGGAAGGGATTGAAAAGGAGCTGATCCATGCCGCATAGGGAATGGAGGATACGCATTGAAGACATCTTGAATGCAATTGAGAGGACCAAGCGGCACATAAATGGACTGAGTGAAGATCAGTTCAGCAAGGACGAAAAAACAATCGATGCTGTAATCCATACTTTTGCCATAATCGGCGAAGCCGCCTCATGCGTACCAAGGGAAATCCAAAAAAAACATCCAACCATTCCGTGGCTGGAAATGACAGACATGCGCAATTTTATCATTCATGAGTATTTCGGTGTTAGCACTCGCGTTTTATGGAAGACAATCCATGATGATTTGCCGATGGCTGTCCCCTTGCTGAAAGAATTACTGAAATAGATTTTAATGGCCCTCATGTAGTTTGCTCACTTGATGTTGACTGTAACTTTCTTGAATCTGCCGTCTACAGTCTTGTAGACAATATGATCTTCAAAACAATGGCCGTCGCCCCCATGGCAGAAGGATGATTTGTTCATGTCGATCACCTGCTTCGGCCGACGATAATCCGTTATGGACATGTTGAAGAGTTTTTTAACCAGCTTGTAGCGCCTGGCTTCGTTTTTGATCGTGTTTACAAACCATTTTTTGCTCAGTTTTTTGATGTGTTTGACGGTTTTTGCCGGAAAAGAGGAAACAGGGAAATTAAATTCTACGCTCGGAAGTTCACACGCGGAATCGGTATCGCAGGACCTGCCCGGTTTGTCGTATGCGACGGTCACCTGTATTGCCTCAACTGAAGCAAGCGTGATCAACCTGTCATGGCAGTCGTCGTCCCCGCCGCAGATTCCCGCCCGGACGAATTTCTGCTTCACCGGCACTTTTTTCCACTTCACATCAAAGAGTTCGATTTTTTTGGAATCGCCTCTCAGCTCTTCCGTGTTGCCCCAGGGGTCGATGTCGAACACGATTTCTTCGGCGTATGCGCTGGCGGTCAGTGCCGCGACAAGTGACATCGATGCGATCAGATACGTTTTCATGTGATGATCTCCTTTATTTTATAAACAGCTAATACAAAAAAAACCGAACTAATTGTGTCAGGATTCGGTCAGATTGCAGGATCACAGGCGGGGAGGGGTCCAAGAGATTGAAATAGTGCTGGTTTTTCAAAGACAGTTTTTGTATTAAAGACACAATGTGGCGATTCGGAGGGCTTGCGTTCCTTGCTGTTTTTCTGCTGGCGGTGGTCGGCCTTGCCGCACCCCCTGCATACAGGCTCGAAGCCCCGTTTTTCGTGCCGGACACGAAGCTTGCGTCCTTTGACATTGAAGCAATCATCAGCAGGAAACTTGATTCGTTTCCACTGCTCCAGAAAAAAACATTTGATATCATCCGGGATGGCAGGGTTGATGCAAAATTCAAGAACCTCTTCAATTCAGTGCTGACGCAAACGGATCTGGTTGTATTGTCGCTGACGGACGAGGTGAAACGCGAGAGGGGCGGTCAGCTTTGGGAGGCCGGATATTTTGTTCTCGACCAGCCGGGTGTGTTTTGGCGGTTTGAGGGCAGGCCACCGGAGCGCAACAGTGATAAATATCTTATTTATGTCCAGAACCGGCCGTTGTCAGACAAGTACAATGACCTTCTTTCGCTGATTCACGAGCTTTCACATATACAGTTTTTTGAGCATTTGGACGCGAATATCGGGATTATCCGCAGCATGCTCCCTGCGGACATGATTTCAGTGCAGGCTGGAGCCACGATCCTGAGCAAGGACCTGTATTGTTTTCTTGCCGAGCGCTACGCGCATGAGACCAAGCTTGCTGCGCACCAGGAGCTTCTTGGCAGGCACTTTGATGATGTTCTGTGGATCTACAAGGATGTGGGCAGGTTCAAGGCCGTTTCAGAGGTGTACGGAGCTCTTTCGCGCGTCGCCAAAAAGGAATGCAATGTCGTTGGAAACTGGTTTGATCATGTGGCTACCATGTCCGTACCCGAGATCCTGTACGGAAATCTGCGCCCGGTTTTTTGAATTTTGCCAGCCCTCTGGTTTTCCCCCGCTGTTTTTTGTACGCTATGTGATGTGAACAGTCTATTGCTTGTCATGATTTGCAGTTTTTTTCAGCCATCGGGTGCTGCCGGTCCGGAGCGCGATTGTCCGGATTGCAGGGTGATGCCGGTTGTTGAAGAGAATATAGGCGGAAAGCGCATCGGGCAGAGCCCGGGAGTACTGGATCTGCGTAATGCCGTGGAAAAAATGCAGGAGCCGTCCGGCAGGGCGGAGACTTTTGAGGCCGTTGTTGTCTCGATTTATGAAAAGTCCGGACGCCATCACGTGAGATTTGCCGGTCGTGATGGTGACTATGTCGTCGAAAAAGGACGCCATGCAGCACGGATTTCGGCCGAACTCACGAAAAGCTTCAAGGACCGCACGAAGGTTGCGGTGGCGGTTGATCCGGCCTTCCGGGTCGTCAAATCGATTGTGATCGAGCAAAAGTGATTTGATGCGGCGGGCATCAAAAAGTATGCGGGTTGCTTATAACTTATATGGAATCTTTTATTAAATCTTTTTGAAGTGTAAAAAAAATCTTGCGGTTCTAAAAGACGCGTTTCTATACTTGGTTCGTGGGGGGAGAATGAATATCTCCAAGCAAGAGCCGGGTGGTGAAGAGTTGATGACGGCGGTTGTGGAAGCTACAGGGTTGCCCGAACAGATGGTCAAGGAAGAGTTGCATGGCATTATCGCAACGCAAGGGGCGGACCCCAAGGATTTGACGCTCGAACAGCTCCGGTCGGCAATGATTGCCTATCTGGAAACAATACATCAGGATTTGACGGGCTCGGAAAAGACGGCTGAGCCCACGGCTTAAAAAAAGCCGTGGTTTCTCCGATACGCTGGTATAATTGATCCAGGGAAGGAGAAGGCACGGATGCTAGCCCAAGTCCCGAAGTTGAAAATTCCCGATGAACTTGTTCGTCCGGATCTGGCAGGATTCAACAGTTATGTTCCAAATCCCATAGTCATCGAACAGACAGCGAGAGGTGAGCGGCAGTATGACATTTATTCGCGCCTCCTGCTCGATCGCATTGTTTTTCTCGGTACCGAGATCAATGATATGGTCGCAAACCTGCTCGTGGCGCAGCTTTTCTTTCTTGAATCGTCGGATCCCGAAAAAGAAATCCACATGTACATCAACTCCCCCGGCGGATCGGTAACCGCGGGGCTGGCGATTTATGATGTCATGCAGTTTGTGAAGCCCGATGTGTGCACTTATTGCATCGGACTTGCCGCAAGCATGGGGGCCGTGCTCCTTGGTGCGGGCGCCAAGGGCAAGCGCTTCAGCTTGCCGCACAGCAGGATAATGATTCACCAGCCGCTTGGCGGTGCAAGGGGGCAGGCGTCGGATATTGCCATACAGGCCAAGGAGATCCAGTACTTGAAGGCCAGGATCAACGAAATTTTTTCACGCCATACCGGGCGCTCGGCAGAGCAGATGGACAAGGATACGGATCGCGATAATTACATGTCGGCGGCAGAAGCGGTTGAATACGGACTTATTGACAAGGTAGTTGAAAAGCACGGGGCTCTTTAATACGCTTTGAGGTAGGTATATGGACGGAAGAAAATTCGGAGATGGATTCGGCAATCTGTGCTGCTCGTTCTGCGGAAAAAACCAGCGCGAGGTCAAGAAGCTCATTGCCGGGCCCACTGTTTACATCTGTGACGAATGCATCCAGCTCTGCAACGACATCATTGCCGAAGAGGGGCAGAAGGAGCGCTCGACGCGCCCGTCGGACAAGCTGCCCAAGCCGTCCGAGATCAAGGCCACGCTTGACGAGTATGTGATCGGTCAGGAGCGCGCCAAAAGGATTCTCTCCGTCGCGGTCTATAATCACTACAAGAGGATTCAACATCAGACGGACCGCAAAGCGTCGCAAAACAAGGACGGAGTGGATCTGCAGAAGAGCAACATCCTGCTTCTCGGCCCTACCGGCACCGGAAAGACGCTTCTTGCGCAGACGCTCGCAAAGCTCCTCAACGTGCCTTTTGCGATGGCCGATGCCACCACGCTCACCGAAGCGGGTTACGTGGGCGAGGATGTCGAGAACATCATCCTCAATCTTCTTCAGAACTGCGACAACAACGTAGAGCGCGCCCAGCGCGGCATCGTGTACATCGACGAGGTGGACAAGATCGCCCGCAAGAGCGAGAGCCCTTCGATCACCCGCGACGTGAGCGGCGAAGGCGTGCAGCAGGCGCTTCTCAAGATCATCGAAGGCACGATGGCCAACATCCCGCCAAAAGGCGGGCGCAAACATCCGCAGCAGGAATTCATCCAGGTCGACACCTCGAACATTCTTTTTATCTGTGGCGGGGCGTTTGTCGGGATGGACAAGATCGTAGGCCAGCGCAAGGGCAGCCGCAGCCTCGGACTTCATGCAAACATCACGGCCAAGTCGCAGATGACCAACTCGCAGCTTCTGGCGCAGGTTGAGCCCGAGGACCTGATTAAATTCGGTCTTATTCCGGAGTTCATCGGCCGCCTTCCGGTTGTCGCCTCACTTGAGGAGCTTGACGAAAAATCACTGGTTGACATTCTTACCAAGCCCCGCAACGCGCTCACCAAGCAGTATGCAAAGCTGTTTGAATATGACGGCGTGCAGCTTGAGTTCGAGCCCGATGCGATCGTCGCGGTTGCGCAGGAGGCTATCAAGCGCAACACCGGCGCGCGCGGCCTCAGGGCCATTCTTGAGCAGTCGATGCTTGAGGTTATGTACGACCTGCCGGTCAAGGGCAACGTCAAGAAATGTGTTGTAACCAAAAATTCGATCACAAAAGGCGAGCGGCCGGTCATGGTGCTCACTGATGACACGGCAAATAACGCCCCTGCGCCGCCCGCGGCAGCCGAAAGTGCCTGACAGCCCCGCTTTTTGCATGTAATTTTAAATTGGGGGTACGTGTATGAGTGGACATAAAGAGAAGAAGCCCAAGACCATGACAGTGCCGTTGCTTCCGCTGAGGGATGTCATCATTTTTCCGCATATGGTGGTGCCGCTGTTCGTGGGGCGCGAAAAAAGCATCAATGCACTTGAAGAATGCGTCAACCGCAAGATGGAGCTTTTTCTTGTCGCGCAAAAACTCGCCACGACCGTCAACCCCGGCGAGAAGGATATTTTCAGCGTCGGGACGCTTGGAACGATCCTGCAGATCCTCCGCCTGCCCGACAATACCGTCAAGGTGCTTATCGAGGGCAAACGCCGCGCGCGCATCCTGGAGTATAAGGAGACCGATCGCATCATCGAGGCCGTGATCGAGGAGATGGACGAGTCGATCAAGTCAAATGTCGAGATCGAAGCACTCATGCGCTCCCTCAAGGGCACGTTCGAAAATTATGTAAAGCTCAACAAGCGCATTCCGCCCGAGATGCTGATGAGCGTGAATTCGATAGTGGATCCGTCGCGGCTGGCCGACCTCATTGTCGCGCACCTCAATCTCAAGCTTGAGGACAAACAGCAGATCCTCGAGGTCGATGACCCCGTCAAGCGGCTTGAACGGCTGCTGCAGCTTTTGCAGGGCGAGATCGAGATATTGCAGGTCGAGCGTCGCATCCGCACTCGCGTGAAGAAGCAGATGGAACGTTCGCAGAAGGAGTACTATCTCAACGAGCAGATGCAGGCGATCCAGAAGGAGCTTGGCGAAAAAGACGAGTTCAAGGCCGAGATCATGGCCATCGAAAAGCAGATCCGCTCCAAACCCATGAGCAAGGAAGCCAAGGAAAAAGCCACGCGCGAGCTCAAGAAGCTCAAGATGATGTCGCCCATGTCGGCCGAGGCAACAGTCGTGCGCAATTACATTGACTGGATCATCACGCTTCCGTGGGGCGAGTACACGCAGGACCGCAACGACATCAAGGCGGCCGAGCAGATCTTGAACGACGATCACTACGGCCTGGAAGACGTCAAGGAGCGCATCCTTGAATATCTCGCGGTGCGCGCTCTGACCGAAAACGCGCGAGGCCAGATTTTGTGTTTTGCGGGCCCCCCCGGAGTTGGCAAGACGTCGCTTGCCCGGTCGATAGCCCGCGCCCTCAACCGCAAGTTCGTGCGCACCTCGCTTGGCGGCGTGCGCGACGAGGCCGAGATCCGCGGTCACCGGCGCACCTATGTCGGCGCGCTGCCCGGCAAGATATTACAGTCGATAAAAAAATCCGGTTCGTCAAATCCCGTGTTCCTGCTGGACGAAGTGGACAAGATGAGCATGGACTTCCGTGGCGACCCGTCAAGCGCGCTTCTTGAAGTGCTCGATCCCGAGCAGAACGTCGCGTTCGGGGATCATTACCTTGAGATCGACTACGATCTTTCAAGGGTGATGTTCCTGCTCACCGCAAATACGTTGCATACGATTCCAAAACCGCTTCTTGACCGCATGGAGGTGATAAACATCTCCGGATATACGGAGCCCGAAAAATTCAACATCGCCCGGAAGTATCTCATCAAGAAACAGATGGAGGCGCATGGCCTCAAAGAGGGTGATATCGATATAATGGATGACACCGTGTATTCGCTCATCCGGCATTACACGCGCGAGTCGGGTGTGCGCAACATCGAGCGCACCATCGCTACGGTATGCCGCAAGGTGGCGCGCAAGATCGTTGAGCGCCGGAGCGCGCTTGAGGTAACCGGGCCGATGATGGTTGATTCCAAATCAAAATCCCGCGGCAAAACCGAAGTGGCCGAGCAGCGGATGATCCGCATCAAGGCCGAGGATCTCGAAGAAATGCTGGGGCCGCCCAAATACACGGTCAGCAAGGCCGAGAAGCTCAATGAGATAGGTCTCACCAATGGTCTTGCCTATACGGACAGCGGCGGCGATCTTCTGCAGATCGAGGTGAGTGTCGTGCCGGGCAAGGGCCAGGTAAAAATTACGGGCAAGCTCGGAGATGTCATGCAGGAATCGGCGGCCACCGCCATGAGTTATGTGCGGTCACGCGCCGAGGATCTCAAACTCGACAGGGAATTTTATCAGAACATTGACATACATCTTCATGTGCCCGAGGGCGCCGTTCCCAAAGACGGCCCTTCCGCCGGCATTACCATGGCCACGGCGATTACCAGCGCGCTTACGCGCATCCCGGTCAAACACGACGTCGCGATGACGGGTGAGATCACGCTCCGGGGCCGCGTGCTTCCGATCGGCGGGCTTAAAGAGAAGCTTCTTGCCGCGCGGCTGGGTGACATAAAGATCGTGATCATCCCGAAAGAAAACGTGCCGGATCTCAAAAAGGTGTCAAAGGAGATCACAAAGGGCATGGAGATCATTCCGGTTGAAACGGCGGACGAGGTGCTGCGCATTGCGCTGGATCTCAAGGACCCCGCCTCGTTCATGCGCAAACCGGGCGCCGAAGTGCCGGTCGGCGTTGTTGCAAAAGCCGAGCTGGCGCGCGATCCGAAATCAAAAGACCCGCAGCGCATAAAACATTAAGGCGCGTGATGCTATCTTAGGATTTTTCTTGCGTCCGCTTCCGGCGCTTCAGGGACCCCGTTGCCTTTTTGGTGCTTGAAAAGCTCTTTCAACGAGAAATTCATCTTTGCGTTGTATGTGCGGTCAATCTGATTGCGCATGAATTGTTCGCCGTCGTACCATTTGCGTTTGACGGCGCTGTCCCTGCACGAGGCAAGCTCGTCGGTGCTGCTGGCGCCCCAGCGCAGCTCGATGCAATGGTAGGGGTCGAAGGACAGCTTGAACAGGCGGTCGAGTACGTCTTCGAGCGAGAGCGTGACGGTTTGTCCGTCGGTTTTTGCATAGGTGATGGTGCAGGCTTTTGCCTCGTGTTCGAAGGCGGCGAGCAGGTCATGTTTGATATCTTTGCCGGCGTAGATGATTTTTGCGTCACCGGAGCGCTGGCGGGCGATGAAAACCGCGAGCTGGTCGCGCAGCTCCTTGAAGGAGGTCTTGAGGCGCGCATCGCGCGAGGGCGTGGAATAATCCTCCCATTCGCCGGTCGTGCCGTAAATGTTGTATGGAAGCCGGGGCGGGTGTTTTTTTTTGTGAATGCCCTTTGCGATGGCAACCTGTACGGATACGGCCCGGTCCTTGATGTCATTGCAGAGCCCCTGCAGCATGTTTGTCAGTTCCTGGACCGGATGGAATTTGAGGTCGCCGAGCGCCATTTTGCTCCGGACGTAATCGTAATAATCCAGCGTTTCGCCGCCCGAGGAGAACATCGTGGTTTCATGCTCTTTTGCGATCGATTTCTGTTTTTTTGTTTCCCTGACCAGGAGTTGTGCCTCTTTTTGTTTTTCAGGGCTCCGGCAGATGAGGTCCGGTCGCAGTTTTTGCGCGGTTCCATCCTGGTTTCCGAAGTACTGCTCGGTTGAAAAATCCGGCAGTTTGCCTTCCAGCGTGCCGGTGATTCTGCCGCCGATGAGCGTGCCGTCGGATGAACGGGTGTAGCCGGTGAGTTTCAGGGGGCGCCAGTTCTTGAAGCCCGGTCCCATCTCATGCCTTGACATGGCGAATTTGCGGCCGAAGGTGCCGCGCGTGACGGAGTTGTCCGGGTGCGCGTCCATGAAAAGGATGCGCCCGTCTTTTTCAATTTTATAAACGATCGCGACGTGTCCGTTCGGGTCGTAGACAACCGTGCCGGGTTTTACCGATTCGCGCGAGATGGCGACGGGATAATGGTCGCTGAAGCGGTTTTCGTCATGGTTGAAACAGCTAAGGGGATTGATCCTGTAAAGAGCACTTGTGACCAGCCAGGAGATTCTGTTCAGCGTTTGGATGCCGTTGGGGGGCTGGTCGGCGGATTTTGCGGTGATGTCAAAGCGTTTATAGATGCGGTTTCCGTGGGCGTTGTACTGGATGTTGCAGGGCCTGGAATGGCCTTCGCAATAGATCGCGGCTGCAACGGAAAACGGCAGGTTGTTCTTCCATGCAAAATATGCCCTGAGCACATAGGGAAAATCACCGCAGTCGGAGTAATATTTCATGCCGGCCGGGTCGGTGTCCCGCCACGGGTTGGCCGGGCTTTTAAGGCACTGATCAACCGTGCGGCAGCCGCTGTCGCCCATGAAAAAAATGAATTTTTCAAAATTCCTGTTGTCTTCACCGGACCAGTGGTCTTTTTTTATGTGCCATGAGAGGTCCGGTTTTTTTGTGACTGTGCTGACGTCTTGGGTGGCGGGTGTGGTGCGTGCGTGTGAAGGTGAAGCCCCGGTCAGGGCGAGCAAGAGTGAAAATGATACTGCAACCGCCAAAGCCGCATTATTCACGGATGTGAAACATACTTTAATTGACCAAATAAATCAAGCTATATGCAACACCTTGACTAGAAAGGAGAATATCAAACGCCTTTTATTTGATGCCCATCATTTCAATTTCAAAAAGGAGGGTTGAATTGGGCGGGCGCGCATTGCGTGTACGACGTGTTGAAGCCGGTTGAAGGTTTCCTCAGAGAGAGCCAGATAACAACCCCGACCGCCCCGAGGGCCACGACAGTATGATTGCGTAGAGCATGATTAAAGGGTGTTGCGTATCGCGCTGGATCTCAAGGACCCTGCGCCGTTTATGCGCAAACCGGGCGTCGAAGTGCCGGTCGGCGTTGTTGTAAAAGCCGAACTTGCGCGCGATCCAAAATCAAAAGACCCGCAGCGCATAAAGCATTAAGAGATGGTGTTGACGTTGCCATCATGTCGCGACTAAAATATGCGGATGAGGTATTTTGTGTGTTGGTGTAAAAATAATTCGATCTGGACAAGTGCGACAATTGTTTTATTTATTATAGTGGCTCATACGGGTTTATTTATGTTTTTTCATGTCGCACCACATTCTCTCATGGTGATGCATGAACTTATAGGTCTTCTCTTTGTAGTCGCAAGCGTTTTTCATATTGTTTGTAATTGGATAAAATTCAAAAGATATTTCGAATTCAAATCAGTAATCACATTGACTGTGTTGGCATTAGTGGCATTAGTCGTTCCACTGTTATATCCCGGAACAGGAAAACAGCATTTTTCGTCAAGAATCCTGTTTGATCGGATTGAAAAGAGTCAGCTGCGCGTTACGGGGCAACTTTTTGGACTATCTGAAAGTCAATTGTTGGAACTATTTAAACAGTCGAATGTCAAAGTTGATAATCTTAATCAAACTGTATACGAAATCAGTCGGCTCAATGACAAACAGCCAATAGAAGTCATTCAATTGCTTTTTGGCGGTCTGAAACATCAAGATTAGTTTCAATACGCACATCTGCGGGAACAGCTTTATTACGGCCATACATTCGATTATTTTGACGCACTGCATATACCAAAAGTTGGCGGACACTTTCCGAAAAGTTGGCGGACACCTTTTTTTGTATTATATTGACAAGACGACCGCGCAACCTGTTGAAGCAGATTCCGGCCGCCACTCGGGGAGAGGCGATGCCTATTGGTGCAATTGTTGCCATAGCGGGATGCATCGCAGGAATCATTCCTGCGCTTCACGTGCTGGTGTCCGCTTTGCCCGTCAAGCATCCAGCCGGCATCCTGGTGGACCAGCTTTCGGCGTTTTTTCTGTTTATCATTCTTTTCGTCTCGGCCCTTTGCGCGCTGTTTGCGGCCCGGACCGAAAAGCGTCCGGTTACGTGGTTTTTTTTCAACCTGCTCGTGGCATCGATGGCGCTGACGGTTTGCGCTTCGGATACAATATTGTTTTTGATCTCATGGGAAACCATGTCCCTTGCCTCGTTTGTTCTGGTGATCGATGGCGGCGCACGCAAAGCGTCGCGCGATGCCGGGTGGATATATTTTGTGGCAACACATATCGGTACGGCATTCATCATAATAATGTTCATGGGGCTCGGGGCTTTTCCAGGCGCAAACGGTGGTTTTGCAACCGTGGCGCTTGTCTGCGCGCTTATCGGATTCGGCACCAAGGCGGGAATGATGCCGTTTCATGTCTGGCTTCCGGAGGCGCATCCGGCGGCGCCGGGATTCGTGTCCGCTCTCATGTCGGGAGTGATGATCAAAACGGGTATATATGGATTGCTCCGGGCGGTGACGCTGGCCGGTGGAGCGCCCGAGTGGTTCGGCTGGCTGTTGATCGTGGCGGGGCTGGTCTCGGGAGTGTTTGGCGTCGTGTATGCGCTTGCGCAGCATGATCTCAAACGGCTGCTTGCGTATCACAGCGTTGAAAACATCGGCATCATCCTTCTCGGTCTCGGCACCGGCTTT
>Ga0208375_1001574_pt1 | contig 24995 bp, 22 predicted proteins | sample RifOxyD1_FD_184038 | JGI IMG/M metagenome (GOLD analysis project Ga0208375, IMG submission 184038) | Soil microbial communities from Rifle, Colorado - Rifle Oxygen_injection D1 (SPAdes) | ecosystem: Environmental > Terrestrial > Deep subsurface > Rock core/Sediment | place: Rifle, Colorado...
TTCTTGAAATGGATTGTGATTTTTCCCATGACCCCAAAGACGTTAAAAATTTAATCTCAGCAGTGGTTAATGACAAATTTGATCTGGCTATAGGATCACGTTATATTAATGGTATTAGAATTATCAACTGGCCATTTGCGCGCTTGTTAATTTCATACGGCGGTTCAATTTATACCCGACTCATAACCGGCATGCCGGTACTGGATACCAATGGTGGCTTTAAATGTTTTAAAAGAGAAACCTTGGAAGCTTTGGATCTAAATAATATTATTTCCGCTGGATACTCATTTCAAATAGAACTTAATTATAAAGTTTACTGTAAGGGATTAAAAATCAAAGAAGTTCCTATTATCTTTACCGAAAGAAAAGAAGGCACTTCCAAGATGAGTGGAAATATAATTTTTGAAGCAATATTTGCTATACTTAAACTTCGATTTAAAAGATTTATGGATACACTTTAAACCCAAGGGGGAACATTGTTAAACATCATTAACGTTATTTGCTCTCGCAAAAGATGGACAAAGCGAATAATGTATAACTTTTTAAACAATACAGCGAACGTGTTCCTGAAAAAATATGACTTACAAATCTTTTACAATCCCAAGGACATGACAGGCCCTAGTTTTCATCTTGCTTTTGATCTGGATAAAGGTTTTCAAAACTATGAGGAAAAAGAAAAACAAGAAATTATAAATCATTTGCCAGCGAATGGCGTGTTTGTTGATATTGGTGCTAATATTGGTATGTTTTCCCTTTTCATCTCAAAGAAAAGACCAGATATCACCTGCTATGCATTTGAACCGGAACCACTTAACTTTACCAATTTAAGTAAAAGTAAAAAAGCCAATAATCTAACCAATCTTAACCTTTTTCAACTGGCCATTGGTAAAGAGGAATGTACTCTTAATCCTTATAAATCAAATAAAAATGATGGTGGACATAGTCTTACCAGAGACGGCGCACAAACTAATTCTTCTTTGCAAAACTCTACGCCTGTACAAGTAATGCCTTTGACCAAAACATTACCACCGTCACTATCTTCCTTAGATGTCATTAAAGTTGACGTTGAAGGAGGAGAAATTGAAGTAATTGAAGGAGCCTTGGATACCATAAAAAAATATCGTCCAATGCTTGTGATGGAAACTTCTAACCAGCATATTGCTAATCAAACAGGGATCTTTTCAATTTTTCAAAAAGAATTCGGTAACCAAATTTTTTCAAGAATTCCGGGAAACCCAACTAAAATACCTTTAAGCCAATTACCAGAAATCGCCAAGAAGAAGCTTCACGAAGGAGCTGAAGATAGTAATTATATTTTTGATTTTGAAAAATAATTTCAATCAATAATTAATATATTTCTTTATTCTTAGGAAAAAGAACCATTAAATAAAAAATCCAAACTCCTCCAAATTCGAGAAGCTCCCCTTTTTTACCACCATGAGTCAGTTCAACTAATAAAGCAAGCGCTATATAAGCAAAGATATGAATAAGTCTTGGAACGGGAATGGCAAACTTTTCAACTAATCTGGTTAACCAATGAACTCTTCGGTATAAAAACGGGAGAACTAAAAAGTAAATTCCAACACAGATGCCCAGCACTGTTCCAAAAATAAGTTTATTAACTTTAATTCCAATGATAATCAAATTATGAAAATTAATTTCATGTTGTGAATTATATTGAACAAAAAACGCTGGAGGTTTGACGCCAAAAATACGCTGTCCCCAGGAAATTTCCTCCATCGCACCAAAGAAAAACAATCCACTCATCAATATAAGTGAAAGCAAAAACCAAAATCCTTTTTTAAACCTCGCATTTATAATCCTATAAATACAAAGTAAACATCCAAGCAACAAAACATCAACGGTCAGCCACTCGATGAAACCATCTTCCATGACGTAGATTCCTTCAAAGTAGCGTAAGTTATAATGGGATAAAAAAACTCCAAATGCTACGTGAAGAAAGAGAAAAATCAAAGCAAAGCGTTCAAACTGATAAGTTTTTAGCATCGCTCAAACCTCCTCGCCTAAATTTTCGAACATATCAAGGCGCTTCTGGTGTCTGCCACCTTCAAACGACGTTTCCAACCATACATCCACTATTTTTTTAATTTTATCCTCGGAGCTGATCCTTCCCCCCAGACACAAAACGTTGGAGTTGTTATGCTGTCTTGACAATTTCGCTTCCTCAGGAGTGCGGACTAACGCTGCACGAATTCCTTTAAATCGATTTGCCACCATGGACACGCCAACCCCAGAACCACACAAAAGAATTCCTCTGGAATTATTTTTTCGTATTTCTTTAACTAGAGCAATCGCAAAGTCCGGATAATTACTACTGGTAGCTTCACGAGTACCTACGTCCAAAACTTCATATCGAGGAGACAGGTATTCTTTCAAAGTTTCTTTTGCCTCGAAAGCAGCATGATCACTTCCTATAAAGATACGATCCATTTCAAGTCTCCTTAATTGTATTAATATCTATAATGCTCGGTCTTGTATGGGCCATCAACAGAGACACCTATATATTCAGCTTGTTTAGCTGTCAATTTGGTCATCCGAACTCCCAACTTACCCAAATGAAGTCTCGCAACTTCCTCATCCAATTGCTTGGATAATTTTCGAAGCTTTGGGGTTCGATCTTGTTTGTTTTTCCATAATTCTATTTGCGCCAAAGTTTGGTTTGCAAAAGAGCAAGACATTACAAAAGACGGATGTCCAGTAGCACATCCCAAGTTTACCAAGCGTCCTTCTGCCAAAAGTACAATTTTATGTCCATCTGGAAAGGTATAAGTTGCTACTTGTGGTTTCACTTCATCTCGTTTTACCCCCGACCATTTTTGTAATCCAGCAACATCAATTTCATTATCAAAGTGACCAATATTGCAAACCACGGATTGATCTCTCATTTTAGACATATGTTCTGCAGTTATAACGTGATAATTTCCAGTAGCTGTCACAAAAATTTCAGCTTCTTTGAGAGCATCTTCGATGGTGGCCACTTCGTATCCTTCCATTGATGCTTGAAGAGCACAAATTGGATCAATTTCTGTGACGATAACTCGAGCGCCTTGACCTCTTAATGATTGAGCACAACCTTTTCCCACATCGCCATAGCCACATACAACTGCGACTTTACCAGCAACCATAACATCTGTTGCTCTTTTAATACCGTCTATTAAAGACTCGCGACAGCCATAGAGATTATCAAATTTTGATTTAGTGACTGAATCATTTACATTAATTGCAGGAACCAGCAGCGAACCATCAGCTTCCATTTGGTAGAGCCTATGTACACCGGTAGTGGTTTCTTCACTTACGCCGTACCACTCTTCCACTGTTTTATGCCAGTGTTTTTTATCTTCGGATAAAGTTTGCTTAAGTGATTTGATCAGAGATTCTTCATCTTCTGTTTCAACGTGAACATTTAAAATCGAAGCGTCTTTTTCAGCCTTGAGACCTTTATGAATCATTAATGTAGCATCACCACCATCATCCACAATCAAATTCGGTCCTTTTCCATTTGGCCAAGTTAGTGCTTGCTTTGTACACCACCAATATTCATCAAGCGTTTCACCTTTCCATGCAAAAACTGATACACCCGCTTTAGCAATTGCCGCCGCCGCATGATCTTGAGTTGAATAAATATTACATGAACACCAGCGAACCTCCGCTCCTAAATCTACCAACGTTTCAATCAAAACTGCGGTCTGGATGGTCATATGAAGTGAGCCCATAACTCTGGCACCCTTAAGTGGCTTACTAGCAGAGAATTTTTTTCGAACTGACATAAGTCCTGGCATTTCATATTCGGCCATTTGAATTTCTTTTCTGCCCCACTCCGCCAGCGTGATATCTCTAACTTTAAAATCTTGATTCATAAACCCTCCACTTTCCAGTATTGAAGCAACGCATGGTCGCTAAACGATAAATTTTAAAAAATAAGCGGGACTATAGCACGAGAACTCTTTATCGGACAAGCAAACTTTGATTTGACTCTCTACGCTGATGAGGCTATCCAGGTGATTATGATTGACGACAAAATAAATACACCTAAAAAAGATCTACCCACATTTTTTGCTTCGTGCCCAAGAGGATTGGAAGAGTTACTTGAGAAAGAAATTTATAATCAAAGTATCACGGAAACATCATTAAAAAACGGTGGAGTCTTATTTAAATCCTCTTATATAAAAGCTCTTCGGGTTTTACTAACCTCCCGAATTGCCAGCCGGGTACACGAACAAGTTGCCCAGTTCACCATTAAAATCGAAAAAGATATTTATCTTCAAGGGATAAAAATTAATTGGACCAAAATTTTTAGAGTGGAACAAACCTTTAAGATCAATACCCTCTTAGATCGAGATTCCTCCAATCGCTTTAAAAATTCTTTAATTCTTTCACAAATCTTAAAAGATGCTATTGCCGATCAGTTTAGAAGTTTAAAATTTGAGCGTCCAGATGTGGATACTAAAAATGCTGATATCTCCCTGCTTCTTCGCATCGAAGCCACCAACAACTATAACGAATTTTCCACATATATCTTCTTGGATCTTGCGGGCGAACCACTTAGTAACAGAGGTTACCGAAAAAGCCGATTTACCGCCCCACTTAGAGAAAATCTTGCAGCAGGAATCGTCATGCATACAGACTGGCAGCCAGATAACGAGGCATTCGTTGATTCAATGTGTGGATCTGGCACTCTGCTTATTGAGGCAGCCTTAATCAAGGGAGATATTCCTCCCAGTTATCTGAAAATTATAAGCTACACCGAAAAGAAAATTAAACCCTGGGCATTTTTAAACCATAGTAAATTTTTGGCAGATATTAGAATTCAAGCAGAGTTTAAGAATTTGATTCATCAGCTTTACACAGAATCACGAAATAAACTGGTTAAATTCAAAAATACCAAGTTTTATGGATTTGATATAGACCCTAAAGCCTTGGAGATAACCAAAGAAAATATTGCCAATGCTCGTCTACCTGAAACACTTTTTGAACTTAAAAAAATAGATGCCACCATTGCGCCTCCTCCCATTAGTGGTCCTGGAGTAGTTGTTTGCAATCCTCCCTACGGAGAGCGCATGGACGAAGAACTAGAAAACCTTAAAATCCTTTATCATGAATATGGGGAAAACCTTAAAAAGAACTGGAAAAATTATAAGGCTTACCTTTTCACTGGAATACCTGAGCTTAGAAAAAACATCTCTCTACAAACTTCTAAAAGAATTCAACTTTACAACGGCAATATTGAATGTAGACTGTTTCGTTATAATTTATTTTGAGCAAATTTTTCGGCAAGTCTCATCGCTAGCGTGGGAGAAGCATATTTTAAAAGGGCGGTTGGATTCTTAACCTTTTCGTTATGCTTATCTGATTTTGAAAAAAAGTACGATATAATTTCCGGATCTTTTAAAAAGATTGTATGTCCTTTGCTGGAAAATTTTCTAAGTACAAAAGAAGAATCTAAAAAACACAACTCTCTAACCATGAAGTTGTTGGCCAAATAAACGATTATTAAATAATCAGACAAATCCACCAGTGACTTTTTAATTTTCACACCTTTGGGAGACGAAGCATCGTTCCAGTGCACTTTCACTTCAACTCTTTTATCATCTAAAATAAAATCAAATCCCCTCTGGGAAGTGGATTTCACTTGGTTAAGCCCAAAGATTGACTTGGCAAACCATTCACCGAGTTGCACAGGTAAATTTTTGGAGTTAAGTAGGATCTGGGATTTTCTTAAAACTTCATAACCTTTAAAAATGGTCCCAATAGAATCAAATATGGCCTTATTATCTGGAATATGAAGAATTGAAATTTTTCTGGCACTACTTCTAGTCAGTTTTTTGCTAAACTGCCTCTCATACCAATCGGGGAAATGTTTAAAATCAAATAGATCAAAGGAATCGTAAAGAAACCCGTCACGTAAAAGATCATTAACATCCCTTACGATATTTATTTTTTTACAAAGATAATTCAAAGGAGCAAATTCGGACTCTTCCTGCCCCATCACATACAGCTCATCTTGATCGTAATTTGAACTCCCGTGTGTCTCCTTTGAAAACTCCTTGATCTTTTCAAAAAGATCTTCCAAATTCATTTTTACTCTTAAACCTAAACAAAAATTAATTTTATAATCTTTTCGATACTAACATTATTAAGTCAATTACTCCACCAATTTTATAATTTAATAAAAGTAAAAAAAAAAGCCCCGCATTTAATGCAGGGCTTTGGATGGTAATATTTAATTTTTTAAATAAAGCCGTTAGTAAATGTAATAACCTCCGAATACATCAATTCCACCGAGATAATAACCCTCTACCGTGGTTTCATATATATCAAAAATCCACCACTCATCCTGGTTCACGGAGTATGTAGTCATGGCTATAGGATTAGCTTCCAGCGGATAATTTAAATCAATATAGTAAGTTGTAGAATTAGCTACAAACATATAGCAATCTTGAGGAACATAAGTTCTATTAAAAATATTGGTATATCCGTACGAAGGATAGACGTTACAGCCAGCTCGATATTGTTGTCGATTAGTCATAATCGATGCCAAAAAATTCACAATGGCAGCTTTAGTGTTATAACCATCATCATCCCTATAAATTGCGCCAGTTGACCTTTCATATTCTCTTATAAAATCATAGCCATCGGCTAAATCGTAATAGGCATATTCAGCCGCATCATAGTCTCCATAAACGGTGGCAAATTGCTGATTGACCACTCGATTATAAAAGCTATTAAGACTAGTATCACTTGTGTTGAGCGGACTAGTGATACTTCCACCTACTCCCGAACCCACTTTATTATCTTTTCCGCATGATGCGAAAAAAGAAACTAGTACCAGAATTGTCATTAACTTAATTATCGATTTCATGTTATCCTCCATAAAATCTATTTATAATACAAAAATACAACTACTTTTAGTAGTGCAAATTGCGCGCCACGTCTTAATGTTTAATATTGAATGGTTAGAGAGTTAGAACAGCAAAAACTATAAATTATTTATAAGCTTGTATAATTTTTTGACATTCTTAAACTGCTCTACAAGCGTGGGGATGAATTAAACAAGATGTCTATAGTTTCTGGTAATTAACCGGGTTTTTAGCAAACTTCCCAGCTGTTTAATGCAAATCTTAAAAATATCAAATAATTAAAGATGTTTTATCCCCACTATTATAGATCAGTTAGGTCCAGTTAAAACCTGCAGCCTTTTTTCGTTCTTTTGCTTAATTTTATAATCTTCCGCAGGATCTGCTTTAAACTCGTTTATTCTTTCCCAAACTTCATTTTTAAGCTTAGTTTCTATTTTGAAAAAATCATCTCGAATGAGAGCATTTTCACTTTTCAAAAGGTTTCGATTATCTGCCCAACTGCTTGCCGGTGATCTACCCAAATCATATAAATCAGACTTTAGAGTATTTTGAACTTTGGCACTTACCCATTTTTTATTGGATGCCTTATATTGATCAACCAAATATTTTCGACTGTCGCTGAGTTTCTTTTGGGCTTCTTCTAAAAGAGAAACTTGAGCATATTCTTTTAGGGTCAGCTCACGCCTATCAAACTCCTGTTTGCTATGAATACGGTTTTTAGCGTGCCTGATCCTGCTTAATATTAGTTCGATTTTCTGGATCTCATTTTCATATGAACGTAGAGATTCATAAAAAGCTAATTGGGCCTTGGCTTCTTGCTCTTTAGCTATAAGTTTTTTTCTATCTTCAATTTCCATTTCGATTTGCGCCGGAGAGCGACTTTGAGATGTGACAAGCTTGTGCTTTTGTTTTAAACCATCAATACTACCTGCCAGATCCTCTTGCATAAACAATACTAACGAATAGTCTTCTATCAGTTTATTATAATCCTCTCTGAGCATTTTAATTTCTACGCTACTACCACTTCCACTACTAGGTGATGGAGTTTTTTTATTTTTCAATTCCTCATAAAATTTTTTTACAAAGCTAACATCATTGATAATTTTTTTTCTCTTTTTTTCCAGCTCAACGTACTCATTAATATATCTTTTATAAATGGGTATATCTTTAAGCCCAATATTGTAAGTATTATAGATCAACAATTTATTGACCTTTTGAAAATAGGGGTTTTGAGAAAACACCTCCTTTTCCATTTCAAAATTAGTATCCAAAAGATAGTTGTCTTCCATCTTGATGCCGGCAATTTTTTGATCTCTAAGGGTTGGCTCAATGACCTCAAGCTTACTAATCAATCTATCTTTAACATTAAAAAGATAACGATAGACATCCTCACCGCTTACCAGTTTGGTAAATTCGCTCTTTTCTATTTTATATTTGAACAAACGTTCCTCATCTATAACCAGCAATTCGCCAACTCCAAGATTATATTTTCCATTTACTTTTGATTTAAGCAAAATGGAATTTCTAAGTGGCGCAATGTTTAGCACTTCATTTTTAGCCAAGTTGTGATATAAATCTGCTACCAGTGTTCCCCCTTTGCTTATCAGCTGGGTCTCACCAATTTGCATCTGAAAATCATCCTTTTGATTAGGAATAAAAAGCCTTAGCATTCCATGTTTCATAAGTGGCACAAAAGCACCAAGACCCGCTTTTTTTTCCAATTTAAAATGGGTTTGTTCGCCTAAAAAAAAGTATGAGTGATTACTTAAGATGCCAGTTACTGATTGATCTTCCCTAGTATTGATTTCATCGTCGAGATAAATTCGCATTCCTTCTGTCACATACTCAATCAAATCTTTTCTTGAATTATAGCGAATGGGTTGCCCTTTCACGCTTGAATAAAGGCCAATGTAATCATCCTTGAAATCAAGCACGTCATCACTACTTCCCGAGATGGAAATTGACAGCATAATAAATAATACAAAACACCAAAATAACTTCATGAATGTAACCCTAAAAAGCCTGATCAAAATAGTCATTTAATCCAGGGTATATCTATAAAATCATTTCGGGATTTGGATATAAGTCTTAAGACAATAGCTCTTTTTTTAACAACAAAAGTAAAAATATTTGTTACATTAGTAGTAAAGTAAAAAGGTCAAAATCAAGAATGTATAAAAATAAATTCTTAATACTACTATTTCTGGTATCGCTGATTTGGAATACTGAAATCAATAGTAACACATCTCTTCCAGAATCTACGGAAGGGCAAACCCTAAAAATGGAATATGCCCGAATCGCTTACAAAGAGGAAAAATATCAAAAGGCCCTTGCTATTTTAGAAGAAAATATAAGTTTAAATGCATTTCACCTGGAAACCTATCTTTTACTAGGTGACATCTATGCACAGCTTAATTATCCCGATAAGGCCCTACGGGCCTATTATTTTATAATAAAAAAAAAGCATATTCCGGAACTATTACAACTAGTCAGCTTAAATCAAATTGCTGATATTTTATCGCAGAATGAAAGACCGGAAATGACCATACTTGAAACCTATTTAAAAATTGGAATCATCTGGTATCGCCTTTTTACACTTAAAAAATTCGAAGACTCCTATCAAAACAGTTTAATCAGGCAGGCAAAAAAATATTTCTTTATTTGTAACTGGTATAAATATAACACCCGGATAACCTCCTACTACCTGGCAATCATCGAACGAGATCAGCAAAATTATGAAGCAGCTTACCAAAACTTCAAAGACTTTAAAAAATTATCAAGTGAAAATCCCTATGCTGATCCAGAGGAAGAAGGGCGAATTAATTTATTAATTGCTGATACTCTCCAAAGAGCTGGAAATTATCAAAAGGCCAGTATCTACTTACGTGACCTACATCAAAACCGGTCAAACAGTAGCTCTTTAAAAGAGTATGCCAATAGTTACCTAGAGGCCATGCATGTTGAAACCTGGTCCTTGGGTGCATCACTTATGGGTATTTTAGATACAAACATCCATAATCTTACCCCAGAAGAAGAAGAAAATTTTACGGAGAATGAAGAAAGATTAGTTCAAAAGCATGCTTTTATGTGGAGAAAAAATTTAAATTTTGTCTACGCATCCAAAAGATATCATAACTATTCCTACCTATTTACTATGCAAGGGAAAGAAGATTTAAACCTGGAAAACTTGTTATCTTCCTATGACACCAGGGATTTTACCAGCAGTGTGGAATTTAATTTTGATACTTATGCACAATCACTCTATAAAATAAAATATCAATATTTAAAAACATTTATAAAGCTTGATAATGATTCTGGATTTACGGAGGAAAAAACTAAACACACCTTTACTCCTAAATACGCCTATAACTTAACCGGTGAATATAATATGGGTCAAATGGTGTGGGGTTTGCCCATTTCGTTTGTAAATTACTCCACCACCCAAATTGGCACCACCGAATTAGGAATATCGCTTAGCTATCGCTCATTTGAATTATCAAAATATTTTGCCCCAGTATACTCGGTTACCCTAAGCACGGTGGGAGAAGAAACTGGTAGCGGAAACTCCGCTCAAATGCAATTTTCTGCTACCAATCTTTTTTCAAATTTTGAAAAGACCACTCTTTTATTCTCCCTAGAATACCTTAAAAACATGAATAAAGATGATCAACTATCATATACCACCTTTAGCCTCGATTTAACTTTAAGTAGGCAACTTGAAAAATTCAAAAATCTATATTTTGACTCTAGTTTGATGTATATAATATCTGACGAGAACGCTCTGGATGTTTACAACAAGTGGAAAATTTATGGAGGGCTATCCTACTCTATTTAATAAATTTTCCACTATCTAATCAAAGTATAATAAAATATAAGCTGCTTCTCGCAAAGGAACCAAAATGAATTCAATTAAGGGTAAAAGTACCAAAGTTATGTTAGTCATTTTAGATGGTTTTGGAATCAATCCCGAAGATAATAAAAATGCCATCAAGCACGCCCATACTCCCAATTTGAATAATCTTTTTAAAAACTATCCTTACACCGAAATTAACGCTTCAGGAACTTTGGTTGGTCTTCCCAAGGGGGTCATCGGCAACTCAGAAGTAGGGCATCTAAATATTGGAGCAGGTAGACCTGTTACTCAAGATTTTGTAAAGATTAATCAGGCTATTGAAAAAAATGAACTCAAAGATATGGATAAAATGCGAGAATTGATTGCTACCGCAAAAAAAGGAAGCAAAAAAATTCATCTCATGGGACTTCTTTCTGATGGCGGAGTTCATTCTCATATTGAACACATCAAAAAAATAATTGAAATTTTAAGTGCAGAACGTGATCTTAAAATTTATTTTCATGCCTTTATGGATGGCCGGGATACTGCCCGAGATAGTGGGGTCACTTATGTAAAAGATCTATTACAAACCAAAGGATTTGTTTTTGCATCCATGCAAGGAAGATCTATTGGAATGGATCGAGATCGTCGATGGGAAAAAACTAAGCGTGCCTACCAATTATTTACAGGAGAAGGTCATACACTGGATATTGGCCCCGAAGAATATATCTTAAGCGAATATAAAAAAGAAATTTACGACGAGTTCATCACTCCCATTTTATTTAAAAAAGAAGGGAAGATTGAAAAAGATGACTGCGTTTTTTTCATTAACTTTAGACCGGATCGGGCAATTCAGTTGACCTTGGCATTTACTGACCCTAAATTTAATTATTTCAAAACTCCTATAAGACCGGCCTATTATCTATGCATGTCTCCCTACGTTCAAGGTGAAGTTGATCTGCCCATTTTATTTGATAAAGAGGTCTTACCTAACGGACTAGGTGAGTACCTTTCAAATAAGGGAAAAAAACAATTTAGAATTGCAGAAACTGAAAAATTTGCTCACGTCACTTTCTTTTTTAATGGCGGTAGAAAGGAACCCTTTAAAAATGAAGAGCGCATTCTCATACCATCTCCCAAAGAAGTGGCGACTTATGATCTGAAACCAGAAATGAGTGCATACGAAGTTTGTAATAGTCTCCTTGAAAAATTGGATGACTCGACAATTGATTTCTTTCTCGTTAACTTTGCTAATTGTGATATGGTCGGACACACTGGTAACTTTGAAGCCACCATTAAAGCCGTTGAGACGGTAGATACCTGTGTTGGCAAGCTGATGGATAAATGTCTTAAAAATAACATCTCCATGCTGCTAACAGCAGACCATGGTAACTCTGATCAAATGGTTTACGAAGATGGCTCACCCCATACTTCACATACCGGATCTTTAGTTCCATTTGTATTTTTTAATAAAATGTTTAAAAACCAAGACGTGGAAATTCGTGAAGGAGATCTTGCCCTTAAAGACATTGCCCCCACTATACTTTATACTCTTAACCTAGAATGCCCGACTAACTTTTCTGGCAAAAGTATCTTCAAATAAAAAGGAAAAAATATGGTCTATAAAAATTTTAATCAGCAGGACTTTAATATCGAAAATTTGCCGGGAGAAAATAAATATCCCACCACTATTTCCAAAGATAAATGTTCTCATGAGCGCCTGGTCTCTAAAGTGTTATACAATAACATGGTTTTTAGTGAACCATTAACCGCCAGTGAGCAGGTCACCTTTGAACGTCCAGCTCCTGCCACCATGCTACATTTTAATCCCGAGGAAACTAATTTTGGGATTGTAACTTGCGGTGGTTTGTGTCCAGGGCTCAATGCCGTTATTCGGGCCATAACCTTGAGTGGTCTTTCCACTTACAAAGTAAAAAATGTCTATGGTTTCAGATTTGGTTATCAAGGTCTGACCTCTAAATTTCATAAGCATACGGTTACCCTCACACCTTCGATGGTGGATTTTATACACGAACAAGGTGGCACGATCCTTTCTTCTTCGAGAGGTTCTCAAGATATTAAAGACATGGTGGACACATTAGTGAAATTTAATATCTCCGTGCTGTTTACAGTTGGAGGTGATGGAACACAAAAAGGAGCGATGGCCATTTACGAAGAAATTAAAAGACGAAAACTAGATATTTCAGTCATTGGTATTCCTAAAACCATTGACAACGATTTATCTTTTATTTACCGAACCTTTGGTTTCTATACCGCAGTAGAAGAAGCGGTGGTGGCCATTAATGATGCTCACACCGAAGCCAAGGGAGCTGATAACGGTATAGGATTGGTCAAACTGATGGGACGCCATTCAGGGGCAATTGCGGCCCATGCCACGCTAGCTTCAGGCAATGCCAATGTATGTTTGATTCCGGAAATACCTCTAGATTTGGATAATCTATGTGCCAAAATCAAAAAACGTTTTGATGATGGCAAAGACCATGTAGTAATTGTAGTGGCAGAAGGGGTCGGACAAGATGTGCTTTATCAAAATAAAAAACAGGAATTTGATGCCTCGGGAAATTTAAAACTTCAAGACATAGGACTTTTTTTAAAAGAAGAATTACCATCCAGATTAAAAAAAACCGGCGTACGTCATACTATCAGATATATTGATCCCAGTTACATGATCAGGGCCAAACCTGCTAATGCCAACGATTCCTCTTTTTGCTTACGACTGGGAAACAATGCCGTTCATGCCGCTATGAGTGGAAAAACCAATTGCATTATTGGATATTGGAATCAGCACTTTACACTTACCCCAATCAAATTGGCTGTTAGTGAAAAAAAGGGCGTTGATATAGGCTCAACTCTGTGGCAAGCCGTAGAAGAAATCACTATCTAGCAGGTATTTAAATTTTTAAATACTTGGTGTTTTTTAGAATTGCCTCTAGGGGAATTACCGAAAGATCTCCATCCAACATTACATTTTGAGGTGCTATTAACTTATAAGAATTGTCGTCATCCAATAATTGGTTGGTCTTAAATGAATAGTCGGCATTAATGATTTTACCGGTGATATCAATTTTACCTGCACATAAACAATTATCCAGTTTTTTTATCGGTAGAAGTTCCGCCATTGACCAGTAAATTATAAATATAGGCAGTTCAAACCAACGATTATTTAAAAGGATGTGCTCAATATCTTCTTGATCACCTTCGACACAAACCACATATCTTTTTAGAGGAATTTTAATTTTTTCTTTTCTGGCAAAATAAATAAATTTCTCTTTGATATTTTTTCCGTATTTTCCAAGCCCAATAATCTCTAGGCCTGGTATTCCCTTGGTGGCATAACCAAAGACGGGGACCGTTTTAACAATGTTGATACATGGAAAATAAGCCGAAATTCTTGCATCCATTTTTCACTCCTTTAAATCTTCTATGAAAAGCAGCAGCAAAAATCCTGAAGTTAACTACTTAAAATTTAAGGTTGTAAAAAAGAAACATTAAAAAATTGATCAGCTAAGTTTATAGAATTTCCACAATACCGCAAAAGGCAGCAGTATTAAAATAAGAGCAGCTACAAACTTTAAGAAAATTCGAAAGTATCTTTTATAGGGTGATTCCAAATGTTTTTTTATTCTTACAAAAAGCTTATTGTAAATTTGAAATAAGTTATCATCAGTATAATCTCGAACGATTTCCCAGGGTCTAATCTCTAATTGATCATATTGATCACCATCGCAAGATACCTGTAAATTTTGAATTTTAAAAACCACAAAAAGCGTCTGTTCAATTTCTTTTTCCGTGATAACTTTAAAATCTTTTATTTTAAAATCATTTCGCAGTTTTTCTTCCAAATATTCCCTGGGGGATAATGACCAAGCTTGATCATAACTCCAACACGGCAAACACCAATTTTGGTTGATCATTTCAGAGTTTTTTCTATGGAAGACTACAACGTCATCTTTGCCATTCATCAAAACGGCACTTACATTTTTAATCACTGGAATCCTTATTTAATTTTATCATCTCGTCGGTAGATAATTTCATTTGATAATAACAACTAATATTTTTTTTATTGAAAACCTCTTCCACCAAAGAATGATGAACCAACTCTAGATTAAATGCATATAAATTTTTAAGTTGCAAACAGCCTTGCCTGGAGTCTTGGCAAAAAATCTTTTCCTTCTCTTTATCACAGTTCAATTTTAATACAGCTTCGTTACCAAACTGACATAATACCTTTTTATCTTTTGCTAACACAATCCCTCTTAAAAATCTTTTATCATCTGCAAACTTTTTTTGGCAAAATTCACCAACATTTACTTCACTTCCCATACAGTCCAATATCGCCGGTCCTTTTTCTTCTATAATAATGGGATGAGATATTCCGAGTTCCTTACATACCGTAGTGTAGGAAAATTCCAGAACCTTTGAACTGGTTATATCGAAATTTATAACACTTCCATGTAAGGAAAAAATTGAAAGCGTAAAGATAAAAACAATACCCCAAAGTCTCATGCTTATATGTTAGTTGATTTTAAAAACTTCTGAAATAATTAATTTTAATTATCTTATCAGCTTCTTTGGTTAACAACATCTGATGGGGGGTTTGATGACTCAGTACCGTCCCATATATATTTTCATAGATTTTTTTACTAACCGAAGCTTCCCAATACTTATCATCGACGTCATAGTCCAAGTTGGCATACATGCCAAGGTTATTAAAATCCTTTTGCATATGCATTCTTAAATCACCATTTATATTGGTAAAAATATAGTATTGCACCCAAGGGTTTTCCACATGCAATCTAGCTTGTCTTAGAATAATTTGGGCCTTAAATTTAAGTTTGACCTTTGAAAAAACTCCCACTTCTGCGCTTGGTTTAAGAGCTTTTTGTGCCTGTCCAACATTATAAAGCGCAGACCCCTTGTCAGCATTTTTCACTTCACCTGAAAGTCGCTTGTCGAAATAACTAAGGAGGTTTTTTTCAACATATCTCGTTCGCTCTGCATGCTCAGGGTAAAAATATAAACCCGTTGATTCCAAATTCCAATTATGAGCATATTCCTCTTTATCCTGCCACTTAACTACTTCTTCTTTCATGCTTCGAAGAACTCCCGCATCGTCCTCTTTCATGGCACTATCAATCCAAAGAGTCTGTTCAAAGGGAGTAATTTCCATATCATCATCGGGAATAAAATTAGCTGGTGCCCTGCCTACCAAACCTTCGTTGCCAACAGCTACCCAAGCATAGGGTGCTATAATAAAAAACATTAATGTGGTGACAAAATGTCTATACTTCATACAAACCGATAGCCTTTTTCCGCTTTCCCGTAAACTAAGTCCTTTTAATTACTACAGGAGGTTACATTCTGTATTTTATGATGCAATGGGAATGCCATACTTAAGAATAGGGGGTTAAAAGATCAACGTATTTTCAGATAGTTAGCTAACTATTTAAAAAGAGCACTCTTGAAGAGCGTTTTTTCCCGTATTTTTCTTCGGCTTAATATTACCCTTAGGAACATGTTTATTATCTGCCGAGGCTTTTACATTTATGGGGGATAAATGTTGGTTAGTGGTTAGGGCCTTAATGGTTTTACTCAGATGCAGCCTTTTGGTGATATTACCTGAAATAATTCCCGCCTTAATTTCTTCTTTTATTTGATTTTCTTTCAATTCATCAAATTCAACCAGAACATATTTTTCAATATCAAAAACTTTAGCAGCATCTTTAATTTCTTCGGGCAACTTCCCTATCAAGAGACTTCGATGCACCTCTGATTTAGAAATACCAAGCGCATCTTGAATTTTTCGCTCGCTAGCTCCGGTAGCATGGTGATAATTTAAAATACCATTGGCCCGATCAATGTAGTGAAGGGCCTCTCTGGAAGAATTTTCTGAAAACTGAATGGCCATCAACTCTTCTTGGGTTTTTCCACTCAAAACAAAACATGGGGCGGTCTTTTTACCGATAAGTACCATGGCCCGATAGCGACGTTCACCACATATTAGTACATATTTTCCTAAATTTTTATGAACCACCAATGGCTGAATCAATCCATTTACCTGGATATTTTGCGCCAGTTCTTTAATGGAATCATCGTTAAATTTGGTTCTTACCTGATCCTTAACCACAACGTCAGAAAGGTTGATTTCATCGAGATTAGCTCCCTTTAAAAGTCGCTCATCAGCGTACTTGAAATCATATCCCAGTTTTTGGGCCAAATTTATGGTTTCTCTATTATTTTTTGAAATACGGGGGGCAAATTCCTTAACCATCTAGTTTCTCCAATCCTTGAGTTGATTTATTATTTTTTAAAGTTCCAAATAAGTCCATAGAGCTTCATAATCCTGATGCCCATTGGACTTTTTCCCCATTGCACATATTGGTTTTTTAGTAGAGATGGATTCTTGCATTTGCACCAGATTCCTCACTGCAGGAGTTATTTTAAACATCTGGGAAAGCTCTTCCATTCTTTGTTTTTCAATTTTTCTTCTGGGGTTTACCATCGACGGAATGATGGCAAATTCAAGATCTGGATTCTCAGTTTCTTTGATAATTTCAAAAGTATCCATCAGCTCTTCTAGACCATCAATTGAGTAATCTTGGGCCTGGGTAGGAATTAAAATACGGTTAGACGCTACCAGCGACATAATCAACTCATCACCCAGCATGGGAGGTGTATCAATAACTATATATTCAAATTTGGCGCGAACAATTTCTAAATCCAGCCTTTTTTTTAATAGTCGCTCTTTTCTGCCGGCATTTTTTCTGATCTCCCCTTCTGACATGATCAAAAGTTTAGAGAGGTTGGCGAGATGACGACTAGCTGGAATCAAGCTAATATTTTGGTGAAGAGCGCCTTTGCCTTGAGAAGGAACCAATATATCCTCAAAGGCAACATCCCCGATTAACCACTCAGGAATCAATGTTCTTTCTATTTGAACACAGAAAGTGGAACTTAAATTAGCTTGAGAGTCCAAATCTATGGCCAAGACTTTATGACCTTTATGGGCCAAATGACAGGCCAATTGGTAACACTGCATCGTCTTACCAACTCCACCCTTATTATTCGCCACTGTGATAATTTTCATGCGCCACTCCTTAAAAGGTCTGTAATAGTAAAATTTTATTATTATTTGTAACTGTCCGTCAAAAAATTCGACTAAATATCAACGACAATCGTAAAGGTAAAAATATTTACAGAGGTTCCTAGTCTCTGATACAAAATTAACTCGTAAACGGAGCAGTTATGATCAATTTAATGAAATCAAGTCCCGACCATTCGCCAGTGATCACTGAAGATGAGTTATCGGACGAAGAGGTCTTAACCGAACTAAAATTGCTTAAGGAAAAACTCCAGCACCAGGTGGTCATTTTGGGCCATCATTACCAACAAGATGACATTATTTCTTTTGCCGACATGACCGGCGACTCTTTGGGACTGGCCCAAAAAGTTAGCCAAATTAATAAACCATATATTGTCTTTTGTGGTGTTCATTTTATGGCCGAAACTGCTGATATGTTAACCAGTACCGATCAACAAGTAATTTTACCTGATTTGAATGCTGGCTGTTCCATGGCAGATATGGCAAATCGAGCGGACATTGAAAGATGTTGGCATTATTTAACCGAAGTTACTAAGCAAAAAATTGTTCCCATCACCTATGTAAATTGTTCTGCCGATCTTAAGGCCTTTGTTGGTAAACATGGTGGCAGTATATGCACCTCTTCAAACGCCAAAAAGGTCATTACCTGGGGACTTTCCCAGGGAGAAAAGCTTTTGTTTTTCCCGGACCAACATCTTGGAAGAAACTCTTGTTACGAACTGGGTATAAGCCTTGATGACATGGTAGTTTATGATCCCAAAAAACTTTTTGGTGGTTTGACTCCCAAAGAAGTAGAAAACGCCAAAGTAATATTGTGGTATGGCTATTGTAGCGTGCATAAAGGTTTTACTAAAGAACAGGTTGAATTAGTGAAAAAAAATAATCCCGAAACCAAAGTCATCGTTCACCCTGAATGTACTTTTGACGTAGTTCAAGCTTCAGACTTTAATGGATCTACTTCATACATCATAAATACCATTAAAAATGCCCCCGCTGGTACTTCGTGGGCCATTGGTACCGAAATCAATTTGATAAATAGGCTTGCAAAAACGCATCCTGATAAACATATTATTTCCCTATCACCGTTTCAGTGTTTATGCACTACCATGTACCGAGTTAGACCTCGTTGGTTACTTCACAGCATGAGATGTATTGAAAATGGCAAACCCATCAATGTCATTCACGTGGTTGATGAAATTAAAAAAGATGCGCTTAAGGCAGTTAATACTATGTTAGAAATTTCCAAGGAGTAACTCGTGACGATTTATGCTGACTATGCTGGCAGTTCAATTTTAAGTAATGAAGTTAAAGAATATTTACTTGATCGAATAAAAAATGGCCCTTTTGCTAATCCCAACGCCATTCATAAATTGGGACGAACCATTATGAGCGGTCTAACTAATTCCCGAAATATTTGTGCGCAAAATTTAAACGCTAGTCCTGAACAAATCATTTTTAATTCTGGATCAACTGAAGGAGTAACCACGGTTTTTCACTCACTGCTCACTCCTAATTCTTCAAAAAGAACGATCATCATCTCTGCTATTGAACATCCCTGTATCAGTAATGTTGCCAAATTTTTTCAAGATAAAATGCATTATAATTTAATTACTATTCCAGTTAACCAAGATGGAGTCATTGATTATGACAATTTAAAAAACGTAATCATCAGTTATAAAAACGATATAGCTCTTGTCTCCATTATGGCAGCCAATAATGAAACTGGAGTCATTCAACCTATCGAAAAAATTGCTACCCTACTTAATGAGTCTAAAATTCCATTTTTATGTGATACCACTCAGTATATCGGAAAAATGCCTTTTGATTTTACCTCATCCAATATTGATTATGCAGTATTATCAGGACACAAAATCGGAGCACTCACTGGCATTGGTTTATTGGTTGCCAAAGATCCAGCAACCCTGTCACCACTTTTGATTGGGGGCGGTCAGGAAAACGGTCTTCGGGGTGGCACGCAAAACTATATTGGTATTGAAACCTTTGCGGTTGCCATGAATGATCTTTCGAATAAAATTAAAAGCTATAGCACCATTAATGATCACAAAATGGCTTTTGAGAAAAAAATTAAAGAACAATTTCCTAAGGTCGTTATTATTGGGGAAAGTTCCCCTCGGTTACCTGGCACCACCTATATCTCCTATCCTGGCCTACATGGGCAGGCCATTCAAATTGAACTGGAGTCGCAAAATATTTTTGTCTCAACTTCTTCGGCCTGTTCAGATAATGAAATGAGTACCTCCAAGATTTTAAAAAGCATGGGAATCAATGACATTATTGGTAGGGGGGTCATTCGCATCAGTTTAAATCACGACTCAAATCCTCGTGACTATGACGATATATTCAAGCATCTCTCCAGTGCCTATAAAAAACTTTCTAAACTTAATAAAACGCTATAAGCAGATTAAATACCCATCGTTACCACAGTAAGCATAAAGTCCTTCCTGACAAAATCCGGCTGGGCTATTTTGATAACATAAATCCTCTTGGTTGATTTTTTTAAATCGCACACAAGCTGGCATATTTTTTCCCCCACAACTCACCGGATGGCAAAAACGAATTCCACCCTCTGGGCAACTGCTGCCCGCCACCTCCAATGAACCAAATTCACATTCATCACAAATATTGGGTTTGATCACCTCACATTTAGCATTAATATCAAAACATTTCTCTTTTGATTTAGGGCCTTGACGTTTAGTTCGCTTTTCTAAAGAAAGCAGATTATCTTCACTATCAAGTGTCACATAAGTTAGGACTTTCTCTTGGTGGTCTGGCAAATTATAAAGAGGTACCTCAATATTTTTGCTTAAATTTTTGCTAGCAAGCATTAGCTTTAAATTTAAAACTTTTGGGGTCTGTTTTATAGACAAATAGGTAATACCTGTAAGACTCAATTCATCTGAATAATATTCTGGACATTTATTTTTGGAGGTCTTATGAATTTTCAAAATACCTAACTGGTTATTTTGTTCGTTGACATAAGGAACACGATAACCAATACATATATATTCAGCTGCGCTTACTGATGAATTCATTTTGGAAGCTTTAAGAATCGTCACCCAACTCATGGGGGCACCTGCGATTTCCCCATTACCATTTTTATTTTTTATCCCCGGTAAATGTATCTCATAAACTCCCACAAATTCTTTTAACATAATATATTCGAACTCTTCCACTGACGTAGTTTGCCAAAGACAAGCAGAAAAAATAAAAGGAAATAGTATTATCAAAATTTTAGTCATGATTATTTTGCCCCATACCTCATACATCGAAAAGCAACTTTAAGTTTTAGCCCACGTAAATTATTAATATCCACCCCTTCACTAAATTTAAAATTATTTTGATCAAATCCCACGCCATCCCAATAAGATCGATTCGCCAAGCGGTGCACAGACGAGGATGCTGGAAAATAGAAGCTGGAAGCCTTAAGATTTTGGTCTGGATGTGAAATATTTTCAAACACCTCCATATATCCCCCCAGACTTCCCGAAATCCCTACAAAGCTTAATGCCCAATCATTGTAGTTTTGATATTTAAAATATTTTAAACAATCAGCAGTAAAAGCGTAGGTACAATCTGTTTTAGTAACTTCATAATTTTCATCTGTCTGCGCCCTGTATAAAAACCCCTCCTTGCTAACTTTGCTGTATGACCAGGGACTTCTAATAATGACATTGGGGCGAGGATTACTCATATCCATTGGTAAAAAAGTGGCGGCATCAAAAACATGCGCAGCTAGAAGTTCTTTCCCTCGAAAATGGCAGTACTTTCTCATCTCAGAAATTTTTAAAGTAGTGGCCGGATCTGATAATTGCATACTATCAGCACCCCAATATGCCAGATGGATGTTTGGATCTTGATCAATCCATTCTCTAATATCCCGATTAGATACCAAATGTTTATCAATAAAGATTGATCGGTTAAAATTATCCCACTTCCAATCTTTTCGATGATCCTTAGGCATTGGCCCAAACGCATAGATTCTTTGCGGCAACAAAACCTCCGAGCATGCATCTTCTAATATAAATCTAAGCCGATTTTTTAAATTGTTTTGCAGAGCAAGCTCCACCATGATTCCATAGTAAGGAATGCTTTTTCCTAGGTAAGTGGATTTTGTCAGCAATTGATAATATTTTTTATTTTTAAATCTATTTAAATAAACCTTTTGTTTAATATTTTTATGTGAAACCGTAAGATGGGGCTGGTAAATTTTATCAAGGTGTTCAAAGTAGCACTGGATAAAATCAGGATTGCATCTCAGATACGAATCTTTGGTTTGAAAAGGATCTCCCAATAAATCCACGCAACCCAAATCATGGTTTTTCCAAAGCGAGTCAAGATCTCCACTTTGCCAAATTCTTTTTAAGTCTATTGAAGCCTTGATTAAAACTTCAATTTCGTCTTTTCCTTGACTGATTTGCTCGGAATAATTTTGATTTTTTATAAGGTAAAAAGTAATAGGAAAAATAATAACCGACAATAAGACTATAACAATTAAAAAAATTCTATATTTTTGCATTTTTTTTAACATTTAATCGTAACCCCGAAACATTTATCCCCATGTATTCTATCACCAAATGAAACTATAATAATACTATACCGTCGTTTAAAATTTGTAATGTACCGGAGACAAGCGCATGGCAACAAATTGGATCGAAGAAGCAAATCAAAACATTCAAGGCCAGCATGGAATAATGGGGTTCGATGAATACATGGAAATCTTTGACAAAAACCCCCTTTTGGAACTGCGACCGAGTTACATTTATATCAAGGATGCGGTTGATTTCTTTGGTAAATCAGACGATGGTCAATTTATTCTTTTTCAAATGGAACACGCTGACAGTCCGGCAGTTTATGGACAGCATCTTCCCGAAGCGGAAATCTATCAAAATCTTATTAACTTTCAAGAAGAAGGAATTAATAATAAATTTCTTTTGCTAGTAGGACCCAATGGTTCTGCAAAAACCAGTATTTTACGCAAAATCATGAAGGGGGCAGAAGAATATTCAAAAACCAGCCAAGGGGCACTTTATACTTTTAGCTGGATTTTCCCCATCGACAACTACATCAAAGGAACTCTTGGTTTAACATCACAAAAATCCGGGCCTAAGCTTAATACCTTTGCTCATTTAGATGACAAGGATATTTCCGCTATACTAAACAGTGAACTGAAAGATCACCCACTTTTACTGATTCCCACAAATCTAAGAAAAAAAATAATTGAAGAAAAATTTAAAGATCATCCAGATAAACTGGAGGCCCTTCGCAGGTCTTATCTCTACAAGAGTGACCTATCTAAAAGAAATCGAGAAATCTATGATGCTATGTTAAAAAAGTATAATGGAAATCACTATGATGTTCTAAAACATATTAGGGTTGAACGTTTTTTTATAAGCCGACGTTATTCTTCCGGATCAGTAACCATTGAACCTCAACTTCACGTTGACGCAAATATGCAGCAAATCACGATGGACAAAAGGCTTGGGGGACTTCCTCCAAGTTTGCAATCCATGAACTTGTTTTCTATGCAAGGTGAAGTCATTCTAGCTAACCGTGGGGTATTAGAATTTTCTGACTTATTAAAACGCCCACTCGACACCTTTAAATATCTCCTAACGACCATGGAAACTGCCAATATCAATTTAAATGGAATATTAACCGAGCTGGATATCTTTTTTGCAGGAACCTCCAACGAAATTCATTTTTCAGCCTTCAAACAGCACCCTGATTATAACTCTTACAAGGGAAGATTTAATTTTATCAAAGTGCCCTACCTGCTAAACTACCAAGAAGAAGAAAAAATTTATACCGAACAAATTGAGGGACTAAAAGATCGCTCAGTTTTAGAGCCTCATACACTTTCTCTGGTATGTCTGTTTTCAGTAATGACTAGACTTAGATCTTCTCAAGCTGCCAATTACAAAGACAAAAAACTTTCTCAAATTGTTATGAGCCTCAACCCACTCGAAAAAGCCCTTCTTTTAAGTGATCCGATTAATCTTCCTGATAGGTTTGATTCGGAAGCCAAAAGTATCTTGAAACAAAGTATCGACGAAATCAGAAATGAATATATTAATGATGAGCTTTACGAAGGAAAATTTGGTATTTCTCCTCGAGATATTAAAAGATTGTTATACACTCTAACCACCGACCATCAACAAATCACCGGCGTTGAGGTCTTGGAATGTTTAAACGATCTGATCTTAAAAAAATCGGAATATGATTTTCTAAATATGTCCCCCCAAGGCGACTTTCATAATCCAGAAAGATTTATTACTCTGCTAGAAAAACACATCAACGATATATTTGATCGTGAATTACGGTCAGCTCTCGGCTTAGTTGATGATAGATCATACGAAGAGTACTTAAAAAAATATATCACAAACATCAAGGCCAAGATTAAAAATGAAAAAATCTTTAACCCAATTACCGGAAAACATGAAGAAATAAATGATTACTACGTTTTGGAATTTGAAACCAATATAGACCTAAAGGAAAATCCTGAACAATATCGATCTCATCTACTTTCCAAATTAGGTGCCTATTCTTTAGATAATCCTAAAAAAGAAATCGTTTACTCCGAGGTTTTTCCAGAGTTAATTGAAAGCCTTAAACAATCATATCGAAATGAACAAAAGAAAGTTATTTCTAATATGGCAAAAAATCTTGTCTACTTTGAAGCTGAGAAAAAATACATTGAAGATGATAAAACTCAAGACATTCAAACTCCGCTTAGTGAAGACAACCGCAAACAAATTCAAGAAACCTTGAATAATTTGAAAAACAAATACCACTATACTGAAAATGGAGCCTTGACTTTAATAAAGAACATTATTAAAGATAGATATTAATAAAAAAAGATAAGACACTAAATGGCCCAATTAGAAAAGTCCTACACTGAAAATGTGCAAAAGAGTTTATATGAGGTGGAACAATCCGAAGAAGGAATGCGCCTTGATCAATTTGCCCAGCAGTATTTTCAAACTTTCTCAAGAGAACAAATTAAAAAAAAGATTCTTTCTGGGGAAATTTTTATCCATAAACGTCCCGGCAAAATGAAATCTTCAACGAAGTTATTTTGCAAAGAGATTGTAGAAGTAGTGATTATAAAATCCTCCCACGAAGATGAATATTGGCAAGGAAA
>Ga0208375_1001575_pt1 | contig 24990 bp, 28 predicted proteins | sample RifOxyD1_FD_184038 | JGI IMG/M metagenome (GOLD analysis project Ga0208375, IMG submission 184038) | Soil microbial communities from Rifle, Colorado - Rifle Oxygen_injection D1 (SPAdes) | ecosystem: Environmental > Terrestrial > Deep subsurface > Rock core/Sediment | place: Rifle, Colorado...
CTGACATGTGCCATCTCATGCTCGATCACGGCATCGAACTCTGCCGGGGTTAGTAGTGAGAGCGTTGATTTTGGCACGCAGATAAAAGGCCTGAAGATGCCACCCGTAAAAGGAGTACCAGAATAACCTTCAGATGCATAAATATCGACACTCCTAGGTCCGGTTGTGATCGTACGAATGGTTTGAGTAGATGGGTTTATTCTGTCCCGCTTCCGGCGCAGTTCAAAACTGACATAGTTATATAGCCGGATAAGCAGCAACACTGCCGAGACGCACACAATGGTGGCGAGAACAAAGCGTGGAGCTAAGGGGTCAATCTTTTTTGCAAGCAGTGCTGCTATATAATCGGCAAGACTTGCCGAAAACCGGTTGCCACTTGGGTCCTTGACAGAAAACATGGCGTCTAGTGAAGGACCATACTCTGAGAAGCCAAAGCCGAGAGTAATATAACCATGCTTTGCCGGGAGCGCCATGAGGTCAATACCATGATGCAGTAATGACGATTTTGGAATCCCACTGAACATATCCCAGACAATTTTTACAAAAGGCAGTGCCAAAAAATAGAGCTTCCATCTGCTGATGCCGATCCGGAATATCTTGAGACTGAGATACACCACCAATGCTCCTGCCATGAAAGAGCAAACACTGTTAAAAAACAGGTTAAAGAGGATTTGATCCGAGCTCGTCATTTAATTTGATCCGATTTTTTGATCTTCTGATCGATTACTTTCTTTAATGCTTCAAGATCTGCGGCGGATAGGTCAGAGTCGTCTTCGAGCAGGGCCAGAATGGGTTTTAGTTTTTGGTTTCTAAACAACGTTCGGTGAACTGCGGCAAGAAATGATGCACCAACTTTTGATGCGGCCTTCGCTTGTGAGTAGAGAAACTGCCTGCTTTCCTTCTTTCGTTGAACAAGGCCTTTTTTGTGTAATCTCACTAAAACCGTCATGACAGTTGTATAAGCCAGGTCACGGTTGTTGTTCTTTAGTTTGGCTTGGATTTCTGACACCGACAATTGCTGGTGTTGCTCCATCAATCCTAAAACTTCCATTTCAAGCGGTCCGAGTTCGTGTATTCGTGGGCTCATTTTTTGTAATTACTACTGCAGTAGTAATAAGACAAGTGATTTCTATTCAGAAGAAGCCAAACACTTGGAACTTTATCTTAATACTCTCTTTTGGGCCCAATCAATTATTTCAGGCTTCAAATACTCATGAATGCGCGAGTCAAAGAAAACGTGGGATGCAATTTCAGCAAAACACTCACCTGGGTTAACCATTGCGTATGCGGTTGGGAATCCGTGCTTGATGCCGTAGTTACGATTAAGCTTAATTGCTTCCTCAATTTGTCCTGCCAGCATCAAGCTGTGGGACTGCGAAATAATTTTATAAACCTCTCTTATGTCAGTGTTTGCTAGAACGTAGGCGTCGCCATGCTTTGACCATCCGGTTAGTTTATAAAATTCATCCATTAATTCAATCTCATTAGAAGAAAAGGCATGAGAAAATTCGTGAAGAATGGCCACCTTTTGAAGCTCAAAACCACCGATTGGGTCTTTGGGCAGGTTTGGAACAAGAGCAAGATCGGAAATATTAATACTATTGTCATAAATCCAGACCCACGCCGCATATTCTTCCCGGGTATATTTGCCATTGCCAACCGGTTTAAAACCATGACTGTAGCGGTGAATTGAATGGAAACCCTTGTTCAAAATATTTCTTACAAAAGCATCAAGTCTGCCGGAATAAAGTGGGGTAAGATAATCAATCATTAGATTTGCTTCTTCTGAGCGCCAGGGTTTGGGCCCGGTCGCCGCACAAAAAGAATTATCTATCCATGTTGATTCACAGGTTTTACCTGGAACAAAGTTGAAATCCTTATACGTAAATTGAACTGGCATTAATGGCGGTTCGGATTGGGCAACTGCAAGATTGATTGAGAATAAATAAAGAAAGAATAATAAAATATATTTGCAGGCTGTTGTTTTTAAAAACATGGTGAGTCCATTATCAATTGTTTGCCAAAAATAAAATCATTTTCTTGATGAAGTACTGTGGCGTCTGCTGTTTATTATTTTACCCAGTGCTCAGCACAAGCCCAAGCGTTGGATCGATGGCTCTCAGCAACTCTTCCAGTGTGTCCAGCTTTGGCATTGCCCTGCCTTGTTCATAGCGGGCATAAGAGTTGGGCGAAGACGAACGCAATCGTTTTGCCATCTGTCTTGCCGTCAAGTTATGCGCTATTCTCAGTCGACCAAGTACGAATGCCACAAAGGTCATTGTGTCATTTGAGGTGAGTATAAAATTATTGCCCTTGCCTGGAGCACAAATTACTTCAAAGCTCTTTTTGTTTACTAGAGATTCAATGGCGTCTTTTGCCATTAAATACGCATCTGCTTTGCTCTTGCCTTGCGTATGAATATCAAGAACTGGAATTTCTACGCCCCAATATTTATTTTTTGCGCCACGTGGAGGTGTAATTTTTCCTTCAACCTTCATTTGGAATCTCCTTTTGCCGGTGGTGGACGTTTTTTCGTGCGCTTTATAATTCCACGCGCCGTATTTTCATTAATCTCGCTGTGTCGCGGGATGGCCTCGGTGTCGATGCCGTTAGTCCAAATCTCGTGATTGCCGCCTTCTCTGAGGAAGTACCAACCCATCGCGTTTAGTGTTTTTTCTAAATCCCGCTTCTTCATCTACTATTCCATTGTACACATATTGGTGTACAGAATCAAGCGTCCCGCAACATGCTGATTTTATTGGTTTTTTGCGTTTGGCTGGAAAGATTGTGAATGAATGATTTCAATCACTTAAAGCATGTCTTGTCCTATTGTAGGACAAGCAGTTGCAACGTGCAATCCTATTTGTCCTACTGGTTCCTCCTAATTAATTTTGAGCACAACATTCTTCTCATGTGTCACGACCCATCCTTTTTTCCTACAATATGTTGTTCTTCATGTTTTCTCGCGCCAAGAAGGCCAATCGAACGAGAGGTGTCAACATCAACATTTAGGACAAGACCCAATGGAAGATTCTTAACATACCTAAACCAAGCCTTTAGCGGAGAAGATTGAAATGAATATCCGCCAGCATCTCTGTGCAAAAGATATCCGCGGTTAACAAGTCTAATTGCTTCCTGTGAGAGATTGCCAATTTGTAAGTCCAGTTCGCGTAAGTGAAAAACACGGCCAAGCAAACTGGCCGATTCCAGAAAATAACGATTGTTTTTTGGAAGGCTCATTACTTCATTAAGAAAAACAGGCCCAGTGAGTTCAAAATAAGATTTTAAAAAAGCATCTGGTGAAAGATTCTTGTTTTGACAAGAAAAGACAATGTTTTTTAATACCGTCAACAATCGCACATTCGAACCAGCAATGTCATGTAGCCAAAAGGTGTTTGTCAGAGCCAACTGCTCATTAAGCTTATTCCAAACTATATTAGAAGAAATATCCTTCATAAGCGAATGAATATCATTGTCTGTTGGTTCCTTGAGTTCTAACTCACGTAAAAAGCCATAAAATGCTTTATTACTAGAGTACTCTTCTCTGAATGATTTATCAGCAGTGGCAATTAGTGAAACTTGGGGTATTTGACGTAACAGTATTTTTCTGAGGGCATGATCGGCATCGCCAGAATTTTCAAGCATAAGGTCTATGTCATCAACAAATAAAAGGTGTGGCTTTTGGGCAGAAGAAATATCAGACATAACCAACAACTGTTCGACTATTATGTCCAATCTTTTACCGTTAAATGAAAACGGCACAAGAATTATATTGAAATGGCTTTTTAATAAATCATTTTGTTGAATTGAATCGTATAAAAATCTTAATGTGGTTGTTTTTCCTGATCCGCGTCTCCCAAGGACTATGGTATGGTTTACTTTTGTGCCCTTCATGGCAGCATCTTCGATTTCACCAAGAATCTTTCTTAAAATTATTTGCTGTGATTCAAATGCTAAAATTTGCATGATCCCACCAATCGGTAGTACCAAAAATTTCTCTCTACTGTGTTCTTGATGGATAATCCGGAACCCTCACGATAAATCATATTGTCCAGCAATAGAATGTCGATTAATTCATTATACCGCTCTCGATCTATCTCTAATTCCTTGGCGGCCCAAGCACAAAGAGCAGCGTCCTCCACTACCTCAATCTGGTTGTCTACATGTTGTTGAGCAAAATATTTTAGGAGTATCTTAATCATTTTTATTCGATCTTCATTACCCTCCTTGCAATAGTAGCGATCAAGGCGTTCGTTGATATAGCGAACGCCGCCCACAATATCAAAAAGCTCTAAATAGGCGCACTGTAGTGCTTCTTTCAGTTGATTATTTTGTTGTGGTGGCCGAAATTTGTCCAAAAAATTCTGAATTGCCCACGGGGAGCTGATCGTGAACATTTTTTCTAAAAAAGTATTCACCTCGCATTGATTATCCTCTAATATTTTCAGCCTTAGTGTGTCTACGAGATCCCAAAATAACTCTTTAACCATTTCAATTTCTAATGGTCGTACGGTAATATTGAAGTTGTCGTTAATTGCCTTTGTTTGGCCTATTTTTTCCAGAGTAAGTTTCATGTTGACCGAGCCAAATAAAATCACGGTGATCATATCCTTTGATTCCGCACAGTGCCTAAGCTCCCTGAGGTGTTCAAGCCATAACTCAACTTCTTCTTTGCCGTGTTTATTTTTCAGGAGATAGTGAATTGCTTCTGGAACTTCATCAAACCCTAGAACGACTTTTTTCTTTTCAAATGCCATAATAACAGAAAGAAATTCATTTCTCAGAGATGCGACCAGCGAGGTATACTGTTCCCACTTGTCCGCATCTTTCAATGTGATTCCATGGCCCGCAATAGACAGATTTTTGATTGTGTCCTGTACCCCATTGATGGCGGCCTTGAGTCTAGACCCCCTAACAAGATCGCGAAGTTTGCTATATTTACTAAATTCCGCGAGGGATTTATTTATCTCGTCTATGGCTTTTTCGTAGAACTCCACTAAATTTTTGATCTTCGGAATATAGATATAAATGTATGCACCCGGGTCTGTCTCATCTTCATTTCTCTCTAGAAAAAATTGTTTGACGATTGACGTTTTTCCGATTCTGCGAGGACCCAAGACAAGAAGCAGATTGTCCTTGGAGTTGTCCACCTTCTCCCCAAGCTCCTCAACATAGGTGTGTCTTCCTCTGTAAAAACCCTTGCCGGTTGCCTCGCCGCCCGTTGTGTGTGCGATCGCCATATAATGCTCCTAATATCCAATAAATCTCTTATTAGAGATTATAATAATATTATATCAGATATCCTTTTAATATCTAGTCAAATATTTATGGGGGTGCGCGTGAAATATATACCTTATATTACGATGCGTTATATAGTAGTACACCAAAATGGTCGCTTGACATCTATGGTGCATCTAGTCACCCTTCTTGTAATCAAACAAGTTTACTACTTTCTCCATCACCGCCTGATCCGTCGGGATGAAGCTCAATTTCTCTGTTGCGCCGCTCTCATCAATCCCGGCTAGCCTTATGTATCTCTGCATTGTTTTCATGTCCTTCCACCCGCAGATTTTCATAACTACTGTAGCCGGGATACCCGTTGAAATAAGCAGCGTTCCAAAACAAGCCCGGAATGTATGAAACTTAATCGACGAAATACCGTTTGCCTGACAAAACCCGCGAAGAATTATCGCTTGCATCCCATTTTTCCAATCCGAAAAAGGAGGCAGGAGCGAATCTTCCGGTTTTTTGGTTTCGATTTTGATGTCGTTCATCAGAAACCAATAGAACTCACTCGATACCGGCACGCTGCGCCAGTATCCGGCCTTGGTCGGCCCAACATTCTTTAAGCGAGCGTTCCAGCTTCTTCGGATTCTGATGAGGCCATAGTTCCTCTTTTCCGGCGGAAATACCTCCTGTTTGATGGCGGCTTCACGCGAAACAACCTCAACGTCACCCCTTGTTAGTGCCTGTAGCTCACCGCTCCGGCATCCAGTGAAAACCGCCGTAACCCATATCGGATACCAAGGATGCTGTTGTTCTTTCGCCAACCGGAGCAGTCGCCGGATTTCTTCGGCTGTAAGAATTTCAGGCACTTTCTCTTCACGATCATTTTCTATCTCAAGTCCATGAACCGGAGTGGTGTGCACATCGGTTATCAGCCGCTCATCAATCCCCCATTGATAAAAAAGGTTGATGGTATTTTTCAGGTGCCGACAAAATGCTGTTCCCTTTCCTTCTGTCTGGGCAAATCTTATGATTTCCCGTCCGTCTCCACGGTTCAGATCAGACGTAAATCTATTCATCCATAGCTGTGTCCAGTTACGAAGTAGTGAAACATAATCCTGAATGGTGGTCAGCGCATATCGTTTTGATGGATATATTTCTTGATGTCGCTGCCATCTCTCGATCAGATCGCGCCACTTGATCCCTCTGGATTCCAGTGACGCCAGTTTCTCCGCCAAGTTGCGCAATATACGCTTCTCATGCTCAATCGCCGCAGACTCAGAAGTAAAACCATTTACCCGTTTTTGTACACGTATCCGCCTGTCCTTGCGGCTTTTAAAATCCACATAAATACGCCAGAGATCTTTACCGTTTTTTTGATATGCAGAAACTGCCATGAATCCTCCTTAATAAATTAGAGAGGATTCAATCATTCGGTCGAGTTCGATTCTTCGAAAATAGAGCCTGCCTCTAAATTTTCTCGCTTTAACGAAACCCCTGCTTGTCATCACATGGATTGCGTTAACCGTCCGCCGAAGATATCGCGCAGCCTCTTTTGAGGTAAGCCAACAGAGTTCATCCAGTGGCTCATCATAAACTGTTCCCAACGTCGCTAACGTTTCGTTTTTTATTTTACTCATATGTTCTCCTTATTGCCAGCATCAAAAAATTGGTTCGCGCTCTGAAGACATGTTCATATGCCCTCGACAAGTTCCTTGAGGGTTTTCAGATAAGCCGCAAACTGCTTTTTACCCAAGGCGCTTAAATTGTAGGTGGTTCGAGTCTTTTTATTATCAACGAACTCCTTTTCAAAACTAACGTATTCGGCGCTCACCAGTTCGCGCATGTGCGTTGCCATGTGGCCATCTGTAAGCCCAAGCAGATTACGAAGAGTGACGTAGTCAGTATGACCACGACTTGCCAGAAGCGCAACGATGCGGGTTCTGACTGGCTGATGAATTACTCGATCAAACCCGATTCTCATCTCATTTTTTATTTTATCCATCTTCTTGCTCCTTATTGGTTTATTTCTTCATCTGATGTGTCCGGGCCTTCCGGCATTGAGACAACAGGCGCTACTTCTTTTTTTGATGGTCGCCGTTTTTTTGTGCGCGGCGGTTTCTGTTCAGCACCATCCTGCCTTGCCGCTTCTAGGATTGTCCCTTGTTCGCCGGTCACGCTGTTCATGTTCTCCAAGCTCTTTTGATTCTTTTTGCCGGGTTCATTACTGTTTGTCGGCGGACATTCCGACTGTGTGGGGGTTTCCCTTTCAAGTATGCCGCCACGCCGCTCTGGCCACTTGAGCGGATAGGGGATGCTCATCCGCTTCAAGACACGCTCGGTCTTCATGCTTAAGATGCAATCCCCGATCTTGAGTGTTTTGATCTCGTTCGGATGAACTTTGAATTCCTCGGTTTCACGATTGGATGAATCTCCGGTTTGGATGCCGTCTGACGTCCGGAATGTTTTTTTGACGACCTTTTTTGTGCCCAGGTATTTTGACCATTCCTCGGCATCCTTTGAATCATCCTGCCGGAAGATGAACCGTACATTACAATTGCCCATCACCTGACCCTTGAAGGTTGGGCTTACCCGTTCCAGATCAGAAAGCGTTTGATGAATAATGGTGATCATAAAATCACTTGATCGCCCCTTGTTCAAAAATGTTGCAAAGTTTTCGGTCGCAAAAGCGTCAAACTCATCCACATAAACCGCAAAGGGCAGACGGCTTTTTATTTCCGGGTGCAGCTTGCGCAAGCCGGACACCAGCATCATTTCTTGTAAAAGAAGTTTTCCAACTCTTGAGCTTTGCACTGCCTTGGCTTCCGTGGGCAGATCAACGTACAATATTTCGTTTCGTGATGTGATATCCAGAAGTGAAGCAACCGGTCGCTTCCGAGAAGCCACTCCCTGCGGCACGCAAAGAATCGGACCCCATTCACTTTTGGCAAACGAATTGATGTCCAAAAACAAGCCCTGCATGTTTTGTTGTTTTCCGTCTCCGGCCTGTTTCTTTAGCTGGCTGACAAGATCGGCAATTGAAAAATGCTTGGGCCTGTCATCAATCAGCGCATTGAACGCTTCGAGCAGTCCGAGTTCACATGCCTTGGCGTAAAATGGCTCACGGTAAACGCCTGAGTTGAACCATTTACTCTGAAGTTCTGATGCGTTCCCGAGGCTGCATGGATTCCACCTGACACTTTCCTCTGGCCATGAGGCGGACAAATAATGGAGATGTTTTTCCCTGCCGATTGATCGGCAAAAATCCCTGATTCTGACAAACTGCTGCCTGTCACCTTTCGGGTCGATGATCAGCGCGCCGCACCCTCGTGCCAGATTCAAACGGATATGGTGTTCATTCAGTGCGCTCTTGCCGGTTCCCGTGGCTCCAACAATATGTGTGTGCCGGAGCAATGCAGTATCAGATATGAACGTATTAACCACGTCAATGCCACCGCCGCCGCCGGATTGTTTTCCAAAGCTGAAGAACTGCTTGATCCCGCGCCATATATGCTTGCCCGTACTGACGGCAAGAATTTTGAAAAACTGCGGTTTGATAACTGACAACCCTGCCAGCATCAGCACAATTGCCAGAATGCCGTACCACTGCCATGTGGATATTCCCATCAGCTCCGTGTACCAGTTTTGATATTTATGAGTCAGCATAACGTGTCCTTTCGAGACAGGGCAAATGCCCGTGTCATTGTTTTGAGTAATTTCAAAAGCCGGTTTTCCGGCTTCTGGTTTTTATTGGTCCCTGCACTTCGGCAAATCCGTTTTAGTCGATCCAAAATCTTCTTGTCGCCTTTGGAGTCGATTATCAGCGCGCCGCTCCCTCGCGGCATTTGCATCAGATCTTGATAGAGCAGATGTCCCAGCATTTTTGGCTTATTGGTCCCCATGCCGCCCAAGACATGAAAGTGGCAAGTGTGTTTTGGCAGAAATACTTTCTTGTACATAACGGTCAATACTCCTTCCGGTTGAAAACTTTTACCGGACCGTTCAAGGTCCAGACCGGTGGTGGTTCACCATTTTGCAGGTCTTCCCACCGGACAAGTGCAAACGGGACGTTTTGCGGCCCGTCAGATAAATACTTTTGGATGACGCGGAACACGTACTGCGCAGTAGTAATGTAGAGCACCAGCTTGACGTCGATCCTTCGCCAGTCTTCAAGCAGCCTCAAAAACCGTGCTCTTGATTTTGCGGTACACTCGACTTCAACGGCTACCTTTTTACCGCTTGGAAAAATAAACAGCCCGTCCGGCACGCGCGGGAAGTCTTCTTGTTTGATTGCTTTTTCGGGCAGCCAGCTCCCGGTCCATATCTCCGCAAGACGGAATCTCACGGACGTTACATGCGCGTCATGTCTCAGAGTGCGAATGTCAGGTTTTCTGGTCTGTGGGACTTCAATAACAAGGTTTTCTTCCACTACCCGGTAGCCAAGCGGTGTGAGTCTGATCAGGCGTTTTCGATCCAGCATTGGATCAATCACCCAGCGAATATATCCAAACCGGACCAGCCTGTTTATACGACGATAACAATTCCGCTCATCAACCTCGCAAAAGAAATATCTCAGTACTTGCTCACCCAACAAGAACTGCTGCTCATAGCAAGCCCGCATCAATTCCCGATCCCTTTTTTGTATAATCAACTTTGGTTCCACACTCCTCCGCCCCCGCCCTGAAATAATTATTTTTTGAAATTTTGAACTATCTCCCTCTACTAATTCCAGACCCCGCTCACACTTCGTTGTGGGGGCGGGGTCTGGAATTAGTAGAGGTGCAGACGGAACAAAATATGATGTCTTATCATTTACTTCGCGGGCGGGGGCTGACCAGTTCCCTGACCAGCTCACTGGTCGGGTAGCTGGTCTTCTGGCTGGTCGTTCCGATTTGCCTTTATGGCTGCTGTTTTTCATGCGCCGTTTTCCTCCGTCGGATTTTCATTCAGGATGATTTGAATCGATTTTCCGCCTTCGATCTCGGTGTATTCGGGAGCGGTTCTGGCGCGTTCAGCAAACCGCTCGGCGGATTTTGATAGCGCGTTTACGGCGCCCTGTTTGGCGGCGTTCGATGCCGACGGCTCGGTCTGATAGCCGCCCATGACTGACTGGCTCCGCGTCGTGGTTGCATCGACGTAACCTGCCGCAGCAGCAGAGCCAAGTTCGGCGGCAAAGTATGTTCCCTCTTGCGTATGGTGGTCGCCTTCAAGTCCGACTTGTCCGCTCAACGCAAGCCCCGTTCCCTTGAAGTTATAGGTCGTACTCGTGCCCGGTATTCTGATTTTTGTGAAATCAAGAAGAACGCGTTTCAGTTCCTTATCAAGCGTCGCAACGCCAAGCACATACGCTCCATGAAACCTGCCTGCCGTAACCCGCGCGCGGATCGGCGTTGGGACGGAAGGTGATGCCTTGACTGATTGTTCAATCTCAGCCTGAAGAATATCCCCGGCCCGAAGGCCCGGAAGGAGTGCGCCAAAGCTCTTCTCTGGAACAATCACGACCGCAGCGTCACCGCTCGCGGCATGTCTCACACCATTATAATAGGCGGGAAGGTTCCCGCTGCCTGATTCAACATATCCAGCCGCTCTGTCGACGCTTTGCTTGCGCGTCTTGGCAGGGCTGGCTCCCTGTTGAAGTTTTAGGTTGTCTGTCATGGTTTCGGTTGTTGCTGGCATCAATCGTCCCGCACCCTTCTGGAACGAGCATTCACCGGCACTTTTGCATGTGGTAGCGCCTCTCTTTATTGGCACCTCGGCATGCAAAACCTGACAAAGAAAGAGGCTGGCGATGGTGGTTATGGTGAGCTGGTTCATTTTTTTAACCCCTTTAACTTTTCGATGCCGCTGCTTTCGTGTGCGCTCGAATCGATTAGAACCATGTCGCTGCCGACATTCTGCACAGCGCTCCGACTTGTTACAGGCTGGCTAGAATCAATAAGCACCGCTCCCATGTCAGCCATCTCCGGCGCTCCGTAGCTCCCGGATATCCGGACAAGGTCTTGATGGGTTTTGCGTGAGGGTATGAGATCCATCACAAACGTCCGTGCGCCGCAGCGGACAATAAGGTTTGTGGGCTGTGCTCCGGCTTGCCTCAGCACCAGCGTCAGCTCTGACGGCAGTGTTTTTGAAACCTGCACTTGTACTTCATCAGGATTGCCGACTTTCGCCTCTGTCACCGGGTATGGAAGCTGCACAATCGACGCGAGTCCTTGAGCGAGGAATATTTTGTGAACCTCGCCAAGATTGGCCAGCCGGGAGCTGATGCGCGATGGCCGGTCTGCGGCAATGGCACTGCAAAAAACGAACAACAAAACTCCAATCATACCTGTCTTATTCAACTTCTGTTTCATGGATTTCCGTGACCTCCATTGGATAAGGGTTTTCGGCGCTGCGCTTGCGTGGCCCGATCTTGATTACGGCGCGGTACTTGACCTTGCGTTCTGTAAGGCGTGATTTGATGCGAAGCCCAAGATCGGCTTCAAATTCCTGTTCACCAACTTCACGCAGGTCCAAGAGATCGCCGTCTTGAGTAATCGGAGACGTTTTCATCCGTTCTGTGGTTTTCAAAAACTCAGGTTCCATCGACTTCCAAAGCAGGTCTGACATGAGTGCGCCGGTCTGACTGATGGTTACGGAATAATCGGCGGCAGTATAATTGTAGTAGCCCCTTAAAAATTCCCTGACAAATTTGACACGTTCCTTTGATAATATCGGATCATTGGCCGATGTGATTATGCGCGTACCGGCTTCATCAAGGCCGACCAGAATGATCTCCGGCCTGTTTCGATACGCCCAAACCGAAGCCATCACGGCCCATGCTAGGCACACGATGAATAGAAGTGTTTTCAGCCATTCGATTTTTATAAAAGGTCTTACTGGTAGCTTGATCATGTTACAAACCTTTCCTTTCCAATTTGAATTCCAACCCGCCCACGTTCTTCAGCGCGCTTAGTGTCTTCCGCCGTATGATTAACGAGCGGACCCCCGCTCTTGGCCATTCCTCGTGACGAAGCCCTGTTGTTTGATTCCTGCTTCGACCCGTTCTTTTTTTCGCTATCAAGATATGATCTCACGTGGTTTACGGCTCCATTTCCCACCTTGCTCACGACCTGGCCCCCGGCAGTGCGTTTGACCAGCATGTAGATTGCAGCGGGCGAAAATAGCTGGGCAAAAAACGTGATCACGGAACTTATGTATGCCCCGATGCCCTCAAGGCTGAGACCGCCAGAGCCATGAAGAAGATTTGCAAAGTATCCGAGGACATTCCAAAAAACCGGCCAGAGCCAGATAAAGAGCAAAAGAACAAAGTATGCCGTGATGCTGACCGAGAAATTCATCATCGTACCGGCCAGAATGACAATCGGCCCGAGCGCAATCATGATGGAGAGCGCGAGATTGAAAACAGTATGAACGGCGGCATATATAATGAGCCGGAGCGCTTCCGGTCTCAAAAACCAGCTAATGCCGGTCTTATCAAACGGGATTTTTTCCGGAATCACTGCGCCCGTTACGTGCAGCATCTCCCCGAGCTTTTGCGCCAGTGCAGTCGAGCAGTCGGCCATATAAGTATAGACATGCGGAAACGCGATCATGAGCATGTAGCAGACAAAAACATCCCGTACCAAGTCGCCGTATTTTTCAGCCGGTGCAAACGAGAATTGATAATATACAATGCGACAGAAAAAAATTGATGTCACAAGCGTGAGCAGTACCCAGTAGTAAGCCTTGTAAACTTCAATAGCCCTGTTGATAAGCGAGCTATCGACTGGAAAAAGGCCTACGTTCCCCTTGGGAGCGATGGAAAACACATATTTTCTGAGCTTTTTGTATTGTTCCTGATCGGAGCGCTGTTTTTCGATCTCCTTTTGCTTTGAATCAAGGCCGTCTTGAAGCATCTGGCTATAGATGTCGGCAAGGAGCTTCTTTTCCTGATTCTGCCCCTGCACCGACGCAACGGCGGACGCATGTCCTGCGGTATTCGACAAGCCTTTCGGCCCGGCAGTCAGTGCAACAACACCGGCAAGGTTCGCCACGCGCTTTCCAAGCCTGATAGACCGCGAGAGAAGCCTGATCGACTGCGTAAGGTTCTGATTTGATGACCGGTAGCCTTCCATGATCTCATCGACTTCATCCTTGGTGTACCCGGCTTCGAGCGCGGCGGTTTCAATTGCCTGTATCTTGCGAGCTATCCGGTACTGATCCGCATTGCCGTTATCCGGCATGATCTCATCTCCAAGTTCTCCTGCGGCAGAAAAAAGTTCTCGCACTTCTCCAATTCCCTTGCCAGTGCCCCCAACTGATTCAACAAGGCTCACGGCTGCGCTCCCAGCCGCAAGCACTGTGAAGGGATCAACTGCATATGCGTTGCCGCCGAACGCAGTTCCGGCAAACAGTAAAAATGATGTTATGCGCGAGACATGCATCTGATTGCCTCCTGAAGCGTGAGTCCCGGTACGGTTTTAAGAAGTGTTTGCAGCTTTTCGTTATCCTCTCGTGATGACGTAACGCGCCAGTATTCCTCTTGCGTAACCGCAACGCGGAGAACGCGCCCGCCAAGCTCGTCCTGTAAAAACACCTCTCGATATTTATCAGTGCGGCAAAGGTTCTGGATTTCTGAAATTTGCCCCACCGTGAGGCCAAACCGTTCGGCAAAGCTCTTTGCCTCGTCGTCCACCTGAAATAAAAACCTGATCGGGCTGTTGATCAGGATGCCGTAATCAGTCGTGCCGTCTTCCTTTGGTAATTCAAAATCCTTCGTGGTCTGGGCTATCAGGACTGTTGCATGCCCGAATTTTCTGAAATTTGCCGTCGTAAGTTTGAAAAACCGGCCGTTTTTCTGGATAAAAAACGGGGTTTCGTCTGCGAAAAACACCACCTTGGTATCCGCCCCGCGCCGTGCGTCTCCCGCTCTGAGTACTTCCATGTTTACGCACGCAATGACTGATGCCATGACGGCCTGAGCAAAATCTTCGTTTGCTGCGTTTTGAAGGCGCTCGAAATTAAAATACACATACCGGTCGTTAAGAATCTTTGCGCCGTCCGGGGTGTCTTTGAGAACATTTGAATATACTCCGCTTGGTCCGAAGCGATCAAGTAACCCCCGCCTTGGAATATCCTGCGCATGAGTTAAAAAATGGGTGAGTGACGGCTTTTTTGGTTTTGTAGCCGCATAGGAAAGCACGATGCGCTCCACCGCGCCAAGCATCTCTTTTGAAAGCTCGCGTTCTCTGTTTTCCAAAATCAGGGTAGACAAAAACCCGGACAAGACCACGGCAGCGTCTTGAATAAATGCGGTTTTGCTTAGAACCGAAAAGGGATTGAGGCCGGATGGCTCGGATAGATTGAACTGCACATGCCTCCCGCCCGCAAGCTGGCACTCTTTGACATAAGACCCGCCGACATCAACCTTGATGAGTTTTACTTGGGGATCATCAAGAAGGGCGGTCGAGATCAGGTTGGCAAGAACGCTTTTTCCCTTGCCGCGCCTTCCATTGATGATGCAGTTGGCCCCGTCGTAACCTTTGCGCCAGAGATCAAAAGAATATAATGACCCGTCCCGCCTGTGGAGAGGAAGGGATCTTGACGGCATATCGCTTACAGCGCCAGCCCCATCGCCACGCGAAAATACCGGCAGGTAACAGGCTGCCACATCGTCAAGCTCCATGAATGTATGGTGCTGCGCTCCCCCCGGAATGCTGGCCGCATAGCTTGGCAGCACGCCTTTTGTTTCTATATAAAGGTCACCCATCGAAGAGAGCGCCCGCTCGGAAATGTGCAGATCGGCTCTTAGATTTTCCTCGGCCTTGCGCCTTAGAATCAAAAGCCACTCGATTTCGACAAGTCCTTTTCCGGCCTGTAGTGTCTGCGCGGTTATTTCGTCCGTGTTTGCATACTGTCGCCCAGATAGTGTGTCGTTTGATGCCGCAAGCTGCCCGCGCTTTCGTTGCAGGATGTACTGCGCCCGGACATCACTAAGTTTCTTGATGCTGACGCAAATTTCATATGGAGCCGGGATGCTATCGTTCAATATGGCAAGCGTTTCGCGGTTAAACCCAAGCGTTCCCTGCCGCCAAAGCCGTAAAACGCCAATAACGCCGGTTCCATCGTCAATTTCACTCTGCCCAGCCACATAATCGCGGTTTTGCGGCGGAAAAAACGCAGCAATCTTTTTTTCATCAAGCATCTTGCCGCCAAGCTCGCGGACCCCGGCAAAATCGGCGCATTCCCTGAGACGCGAGGCTTCACGCGCAACAGATAAAAGCGGTCTGTCAGTCAACCCGCGCCACCAGTCCCTTATGCTGATTCCCCGCGCCTGATCGCCTTCAATAAACAAAAAGCACTCGTGCTCCGTCCAGCCAAGCGAGGCAATATGCGCTTGCCTTGTGTTTTTCTGCTCAAAGTCAAACCGCGCACGTTTTTGGCTTACAAATCTCAACTTCACGCCGGGTTTCAGGCGCGAGATAAGTCCGGACAAAAATTCATGACGGGTGGCAAAGTTGTCTGCTTCAATATCAACGACTGGTAACGTAAAAGCCGCGCCAACGCGTCCGTCCGTTGTAACAAAGAAATCCATGCCGTCGCATTTTTCCGTATGCGACAGCTCAGGCAGTCTTGCGTTGAATGGCGTTTGCCACATGCGACCTTCTCCCTTTTGCGATATTTCCGCCCAAAAAATAAAAAACGCTGTCCCGGATGATCCTTCTTCTGTATTTCAGCCTGATTGGAATAATAGCGACGAGTGACAACGAGCCAAGCACCACGGACAAAAAATCAAGCCCAACAGGGCGAAGCGTTTCGGCGGATACAATCATAACGCCGATGCTCCCTATCAGGTCATAGGCGTTAAGCCCGAAGATGGATGCCGGTTGATTGAGTGTTCTTGCCCCGTGTAACATTTCAAACTCCGAATACTGCTCTGATGGCATTAAGCAGGCTCGGCCCGGCAAAGCTGAGTCCCGCGCCGATCAGGCCACCGACGAGCGTGCTTTTTGCAAACTGCGCTGCGGACGGAAATTGATAAAGAACTGCGCTTGCGAGTATCCCGAATAAGCTCATCCCTTTTGCAATGATTGTCAGATAGTTCACCGCGCTTTGTGCCGATGCTTGGAGATCCCGCGCGGCAAGCGCAAGCTCCGGCAGCAAAAGCGCGGCGACGAGACAGGCCGCCCCGCTTATAATAATATTTTTATGGTTTTTCATTTTGTACTTCCTTCATTTATGGGTTTTGCACTTGGATTAAGTTGTGGCTGATGGAATCTAAAAATCATGTCCTGATGCACAAGCTCGTTTTCCGAGCTTGTTACCCATCGATCGACCTTGAACAGACTCCATCCGCCCGGTGTGACGAGGTGCTTGAACCGCACGGGCAGGGGCTTTTCAAGCCCCGCCCGATTGGTTGCAACGAGTTCTGGTGCGGATTCTTCGCGGTAAGCTGCAAGTTCTTTTGTGATTTTGTCGGCCTTGAGTTCCGCTTCTTTCCGTCGGGCCTCTTCGTCAAAGACGAAAAGTCCGATGATACCAGTACTCGCAGCCGCCGAAGCTCCCCATAGCAATCCATGCGGCAGACGGCTGTCCTCCTTGGGGGCCAAGAGTGCTCCCATCACTCCGGCCCCCGCTCCGGCAATCACCATCGTGGTGATTGTTTTGGTCCGGTTCGACATCGACGCGCAGCCACTTGCCATAAGGAGCGCCGTCACCATGAACACCGCTCCCACGCCAAGACACCATGCATTTTTTGAGAGTACCTGCGCCTTCACGACTAAATACCCCCACCGTTCCCTTGACCAAATTCTTCAAAATTGTCCGGATCATTTTGTTTTTCTCCTTTTGGTAAAATTCCTGTTGGCGTCACGTCATCGGCGAGGATTTCAAATCCATACGCCTGTATGCCGCCCGCCTTTTCGTAATGAAAAGTCTTCATCTTGCCGACCACAGTCACTCTGTCGCCCTTTTTAAGACCCGCGCGCACGCGTGCCCCGAGGCTTCCAAACGTCCTGACCGGAAACCAATTTGTATGCGTCTGTTCGTATTGCTTGGTCTTTTCGTTAAACCGGGCAACGTTCTCGGCCACCGTGAAGCTCACGACGCCTTTTGACTCATCGGACTTCTTGTGAAGTTCCGGCGCCGCGCCAAGATTCCCCGTGATTATGATTTGGTTTGTGTTCATTTCAGTTCCTTCCATTCGTCTTCGTGTGTTGCGCCCGAGGTAAATGCCCCCGAGCGTGATATGAGGATTCCGTTTATATCCACCACCGGATAGTAGGTAAGGTGGAGAGCACTCCGGCTAAAGCTCGTTGGCCTTACCGGTTCTCCCGCCCTGTATTGATCTGGTGTGAGGTCCACGGCGCCGAATCCATTGCATCCGTAGTATTTTGTTCCCTCAATCGTCGAAAAGTTCATGATCCCGCACGGAATGTCTTTCCGCTCGGAAGATATGCGATTGACGATGGCAAGCACCGGCGAGCCGGTATAGCCTTCAGGAAAAGGTTTGCAGTAATTGTTATTCTTCACCCGGAAGCGTATCGACTGCCCGACAACTTCCTTCATGAGCGCAAGCGCAAGACAATCAACAACCTTTCCATCTGGCCATTTAAATCTGAATGTCAGGCCGCCAATTGCGTCTTGATCCGTATTGCCAAGAGGTGCGTTCACAACGCGATAGTTGATGGGGGCTGGAGCACTAAAGTACCGGGTTATTTTAAGATCAGTGATTTGATTTTTGCAAAGTGGCTCGTCAAAGCCAGGTTCACATATCTGATGCGTTTGGGAGCAATAATCACCAGATTCTTCGCAGCCAGTAGTGCCGACTTCAAGGCATAGGGTTGGATCAGGAACGGCGCCGCACTTTCGCTCAACCTTACAGCCGCCAAAAAGTCCAAGCGCAAGGCACCCAAGAGGTGAAAAATTGTATTCAGTCCAGCAATCGTATTTGAAGCCAAACTTCAAGCATCCAATCTTTGGGCGCTTGCAAAAGTTTTTATATTCAATGCACTCATTCTTGATTTTGCGGCACGCAGGAAGGCTCTCTCCGGGCTTGTCGATACACACAAGTCCCTTGTCCTGTATTTTTGGCTGCGTAAGTTCGTCGCTAAATTCGTATTCGTGTACCACGAGTGACGTAAGCTGGAGTTCGTATTCGTCACCGTCATTTACCGTAAAAACGTTCTGCGTAATACCGCCTACGGGGGGCTTTAAGAGGTCTTGCCGTTCTTCGCCGCGAATGGCGATATTTGTGGAGTTCAGGATCGGTTTTATAATGGACGACGAATAAAACAGTTCTCCCTGCCGACCAAGGTTCTCGCTGACCACTTTGACCGGCACGTCATAGGGCTTGAATGCTGTTTCGTCCTTAAGGGCGTATGTAATTCCCTTAGCTCCAGATTTTTCGTCAAAGTATACAAGCTTCATCTGCGCAATGGCGGTATTCTTCACGCGGTCAAAGAACCGCTCCTTGCCAATCCATTTTGAAAGTGCAGCTCCGGTATATTCGCCAAGAAGCTGATCAGCGTCAGTCGCGCTAATTTCCTTTCGTTCTTCACCTTTTTCGCCTGCTACAACCAGTTTTGATTTCAGCTTGGCATAGTGTGGCGCGGTCTTGAGCATATAAAGCCGGATTTCGTCTACAAAACTGCCAGCCACTTCGTACATGGCTGCAACTTCTGCCGCGCCGTTAAACACGTCGTCAGATAAAAACCGTTCGATATATTTGCGTGATCCTTGCAAGGTAACCGTAAAGGGTTGGTTTGGCTGGCAGCCGGATGGACTGTTTGGCTCACCAAAGACGGTGGGCGTTACATTGTGATCAACGCCCGCAATTTTAATAACAATCTTTTTTGGACAAGTGCCAAGGCTCGACAGCTCGTGCTCGTAGCCAAACATCTCGACCAGTTCTTTGCGTATGACGGCCCGGCGCTCTTCGTTGATATACAGGTTCTCAGGTATTCTGATCCTTGTGGTCGAATAAGACAGCTCCCGCTGACTTCCATCAATAAGCGCTATCGGGATCGTGAGCGCCACCTTGCCGCCCGGCAACTGTCGCAGGCTTGCGCGTCCGCCGTCGGCGCTTCCGATTACAAGCACCTTTGGCATGATAAACGCGTTTTTTTCAAAATATTGTGACCCGCTAACTTTATAAATGCTGTAACCAGTCTTTGAGTTCATCGAGAGTATGTTGTTACGGGTAACTTCGTTTCTCGTGCGTTCGCGTTCGGCAGGTGTCATGCGTGCCGTGGTCAGCTCTGCAAGATCAAGGTTTGATTCTTTTTCAGTGATCCAGCCGTCCACGGGGTTAAAAGCAGACCCCGGATTTGGCGCGGGCTGCGCAGTTGGAGAGCCACTTCCACCCGCAGGGTTGCCGGGCGCAATGTCTTCTGCTTTTTTTGAAAAGCTGCATCCCGCAATGCAAAAAATCGTACAAGCAATAATTATCAATAACTGTCTCATTTTTGATTCTCCAAGGTTCGTAGTTCAAGAAATTCGATCTCTACGCGAGTGGCGTATGAGTATTGTTTTTCTATCGGTGCGCGGTCAGTTTTGCCGTCGCACTCATATTGACCAGACTTCCAATCTGGCAGAAATTTTCCGTCTGTCTGCTCAACACCCATTGCAACCAGTTTTCCGCATGGGCGCGTTTCTTTCCGGATCAGGCGTGACTGCGCGTACATCGTAAGCTCATTGCCTGTTGGCAGGACGCAATCCCGTAGATCGGCAACACGAATGGCGTTACTCCGCGCTACCTCAAATAGATTGCTTATGGCGCAATGTGCCCTGTCGCCGCGCGAGTTTTCGAACGTGAGATATATTTTCCTCATATCCACGTCGAGATCGGTCAGCTTTTCTTCGCGAAAATCGTCAACAACAAGAAGCTTGTCAAAATAATGAGTGTCCGTAAAAATCCGCTCGACTACAAACTCCTGACAAGAAATCGTTATATAATCGGCTGGTGTCGGGCGGTATTCGGCCCGCAGACCAAAAACCTGCCCGTCGGTGGTGAGATAGGGGCGAAGCTTGTACTTTCCATGTAAAAGCCGCTCTGGCTTAAGTGGCTTGCCATCCCAATCGGTGCAAGTGCCATCGTCACAGAATACCTTTTCGTTGACGGTCAGCGTGGCAGGAGCATCAACGCGTTTTCCATATTCACCAAGCTCCGCAAGGTTGATCCTGTGCCAGAACATCCAGTGCATGTTCCAGTACCAAGGACAGGTAACCTTGCCGCCTGTTTCATTCGATACAACCCGCTCGACAATTACCGGACGCTCCGGGTCTGGGTAATTAACAAGCGCCGATGCACTGCGGACTTTTACAACGTACCGGTCGTTAAGTGATACCTTGTCAACAACCACAGGGGCCGGATGTTCACCCTCTGGGGCGCCACTATAGAGCGAAACCGTGGTTGATGCCCCGGATAGATCGGCAGCAAGCAGTGACGCAAGTATGATGGCAGCGCTTGCAAGCCTATTTGGTGATTTCATGAGCAACCATTTCTTTTGAATCAAGAATTCCCTTGCCAGTGCATTCCGCAGCGCATTTCAATGATTCCAGCGTTTCGGATCGCTCCACAGAGGACGCAAGTATGACAATCATATTTATTCCATCTTCAAACTGATGAACTGAAAGTGCCCCCTCAACAGTCACCCGGTGTCCGTGCTTCAAGGATTTCAAATATTTTATCGAAGCCGCGTTGGGGTGGACAACAACCTGCATGAGAATGCCATTATAGGTGTCCAACTCTGCTGTACTGACAGACTTGTGGTGTTTATGCTGAAGCATTGGAAACGTGCATTCGTAATCATGATCCTTGGAAGGGTCATCCAAAATCCAGCCGCTTAATGAGATTCTGTTTATTTGCATGCTCATATAAGCCACTTGAATTGAGAGATGATGATTTCTGACTCATGCAGAGTATTTTCCTGCATCGAGCGGCCCAGAAAATTTATTATTTCTAAGAACCAGTTTTTTATTTTCGTTTTCATTATTGCCTCCAGTTGCTGGAGCAGTAGAGCAAGCACCGTGCCAAGGCGGTGATTTTTGTAACTTACTGAAACCATTAGATGCACGTTTGCGGTACGCGCTCTGTAGTTTAAATAAACAAACTAGAAAGTCTATTTGTTTAGAATTTGGGACTTGGTCGCGGGTAAAAAACATGAAATGCGGATGTCGAATCATTAGGCTAGCCGCGATTTTCCAATATTCTCAAAATCATCGACATGTGACCTAGGAACCGTTAATTAATGCACATGACATTTGAGATCACAAAAGAATTGAGACACAGAGTGACAAATGAATATCAAGCTTGAGATGAGCGATATGCGGTGGCAATTATCGCGCCATTCAGTTGGGGTCTGGGGGTATGCAAAAACGGCGGGAAAATACGTCGGAGGAACGGGTTTTCTGTTGAACTTTAGAGGAAAACGCTTGGTTGTCTCCTGTGATCACATCCTAAATAAAATAGACGATATTATTTATGTGTCCTTTTCGCGTGAAAATTATCAAGATAGAGCCATTCATAGGTACATTGAAACTCAAAACACAATTGACATGGCATTTATTGAACTTCAAGACAATGTTAGTTTGCCGCACAGAGACATGTTGACCGCAGATGATGTTCAGACCAATTTTATTGACCCCGATTGTGCTGTATATGTTTATGGATTTCCCAATGGACATCGAAAAATACAGGAGGGGTGGGATATAAAAGAAGACGTTCACGAAGCCCATCTTCGTTCAGTCACTTATCTTTCAATAACTGAATCGAAACGTTACAATTCGTCATTAAAAATAACCCAGCCAACCATACGATGGGTTAATGATGAAAACATCAGTTCAAAGACATTCAAAAGATTATATTTTCCACTTGACCCGCATGGCTTCAGTGGTGGACCAGTATTTCTTGCAAATCCCAAAAAATTAATTGGTCACGTTACACACTGCGATGAAAATCAAAGATTTTATTATACCCCAATTAAGGACACACTTGATGCCATCGACAAACTTTTAAATCACTAATGAATATTGGGCTATCAACGCATATCTAACCGCCAGCGTCACCAACACCTACTGAACCGCTTTCGGTAATCATTTGCCGATTCCGATCTTGGTCGAAAAGTCGTCGTGTATTATTGAATCGCAACCTTCGGTATCCCCGCACTGCTTGGTGCGGCCGACTCATGAAATTTACTTTCAGACTGAGTATGAACGGTTGAATACCCTTTCTCAATGCTTACTGCAAAATCATTCACCTTAGAAATTTCATCTGGAGTGTGTAGAAATGGAAATACTACGATGATTCCAATAACGATTCCAATCTCACCAATTGTCTGTAATATCTTGCGAATAAAAATAGTGTCATAAAGTATTTGCTGACATTGTGTAATATTCATAAATATTTTTTACTACGCATAGCACCCAACCACAAGACTTAACGCGCCGCCGCGCCGCCTTATTTAGAGTGATTTGATTCGCGAAATCATGAATCAACCCTACGCTAATAATGATTTATGATCTGTCGGGTGAGCCCTCGTCGTAGCGTAAAAGCACCTACCGGATCGACAGTCCGGACGGGAAGTACATGTCACTCATGAAGCTAAATATTTCTGCAACACCAGTACACGAAAGCAGGCCAACAGCCACATAGAATTTTATACAAAATCAAAACGGCGGCCTCTTCCCAATCACATTCCGTATCCAAGCACATTCCTTGAAGTCTGACCGTAAATGGCCTGTTGTAAGCGAAATATTCAAAAAGCCCTGCTCATAAATACCCTTGGCGGCCACTTCGCCCCGGCGGCCATCACCGAGATCGGAGTCGATATAAATTGCGGCCGACCTGGGGATTTTAGGTGCCTTCGCCGCAAATTCATCAACCGATCTAAAATACAAAAAATCCTTGTTCTTCTTTTTAGCGATCAAGCTCCAGTTGTCGCCAACCAGCTCGCTGTCATCAATAAGCACGGTAAGTCCAGCAGACGCATCAATGATGTCGATCTTTATGTAGTTCAGGACTTCCTTGGGGATCACCCTGACGCCCATCCGTTCGGCGCGGAATAAAACGTCGCGCTCTGACCATCGGCTTGAAACAAGAAAACTTCTTTCAGCAATGCCGGAGCTTTCGATAACATCAAGCCCGTTCTTTTGCTCGCCAATAAGCTCATAATCCATCAAGAATACGGTGCGCCTCAAGTCAGACGCGTCAAGCGTGCCAATAAATGTCTCAAAATCCGCAGACCTCGAAAAACAATGCAACTTCACCAAATGATTGACGCCACTTATGCTGAATTTCTTTTTCCACACATCATGCACACTCGGAGAATCATCAAGCACAATCACCAGATCGCCCTGCGACAGATTGATCGTTGAGCTGAACCATGCCGGTGGCTCTGATTTTGGCAGGGTAATGCGGATCGTGGTACCCGAAACATCTGGCACGCAATACACACTGGCAACTTCAATCTGCCCGCCAAAAGCTTTGATTGTTTTTGACGCAGTGTAAAACCCCAAACCTTGTCCTTCTTGCTTGCCATCGGTGATTTTGCTTTTGCCTAATTGAGCGATCACCTCGGGCGGAATGCCAACTCCATTGTCTTTTATCGTGATCAAAAACTGCTTTTTACCAGTATCCCCACCGGCACTAAGCCCGATGGTTATGCGTCCCATACCAAAAAGCGCCGCTATCGAATTATCAATAAGGTTTGACAAAGCGCGCGTCAGTTCGAGCGCATTAAGCTCTGAAAAGATTGTAAAGCAGCCATCTGCGACTTCAAAAACAATCTCAATGCCTTTTCTTTGCCTGAGCAGCAAGCGCTTTTCGCTGATAACATTTTCAATGAGCGCCGAAATCAAAACCCGTTCCGTCTTCTCTTCAAGTTTGAATTCTGTCAAAGCAATGTCCTTGCTTTCAGTCAAAAGTGTATTGGCAATGTCCTTGATCCCCTGCACGGCCTTTCTTGCAAGAACGCGGTCATTTTCAGGTAGAGCCGCAGTTGATTCTAAAAACGAATCAAGTGCGGTAACTGGTGATCTAAGATCATGAGAAACCCGTGATGCGACGCCCGCCAGCACAAGCGCCTTTTTGCTCTCAATACTGTTTTTCTGAATCAGCAATAAGTCATTCCGCGCGCGTCGCATGAAAATAAAAAGAAAAACTGCAAGTATCGACCAGATTACAAACACAAACGGAAACGATTCAAGCCGGTTATAGGTAAAAATAATGTCGCCAAGTCGCCCGGTATTATTTTGATCAAACAGAATCGGATACGAATACTGTGAATAAACAAGCCGTTTGATGCCGCGCGGAGCTTCCATCGGTGGGGCTTTGGCAATGCCCGGAAGCGAGAATACCAAATGGTCGCTCTGGGTGTAGGCGATAGAAATAAATTGTGTTGTCGCAAGATGCTCGGCTTCTAAAATGGCCTGCCGGTGATCGCCAAGCAAAATACTGCGTTTCATTGTACTTGCCATTTGCTGTGAAAGCGCTTTTTTCAGGGACTCGGTATAAAAAACGCCTGCCGCTGTAAAAATCAAAAAACTTACCGTGTGAATGATGAGGATCTTGATGGTTAATCTCTTAACCTGCCTGCCAAACTCAATCTGATGCGTCTGATCTATTTTATTTGTATCCATGATCATGCCACCGGATGCGGAAGCGGGTTGATGGTTGAAAAGTCAATGCCACGGCCAGCAAACTCACTACTGAGTCTCGTATAATACAGTGACACCATGGGTCAGAAAAACATGCCTGCGTGGTGCAAGAATCCAAAAGGGAGACAT
>Ga0208375_1001580_pt1 | contig 24913 bp, 25 predicted proteins | sample RifOxyD1_FD_184038 | JGI IMG/M metagenome (GOLD analysis project Ga0208375, IMG submission 184038) | Soil microbial communities from Rifle, Colorado - Rifle Oxygen_injection D1 (SPAdes) | ecosystem: Environmental > Terrestrial > Deep subsurface > Rock core/Sediment | place: Rifle, Colorado...
CGCCCGCCGCTTGCAGCATGTCGAAAAATCCCTGTGGACGGCCGATCCCGGTTACGGCGAGCCAGTCCTGTGCAGGCAGTTCACGCAGCATCCGGGTAGTTTGCGGCGCACGCAGCCGATAGACCTGGCCGGCCGTGTAGTCGGCGCGCCAACAGGCCACCGGCAAATCCGTTCGTGGCCGGGCCTCGCCGCGCACCACCTGGACCACTGCATCAACCTGCTTGAGGCGACGCCCAGGTTCGCGCAGAGGACCAGCCGGCAGCGGCCAGCCATTGCCCAAACCGGCCTCTGCGTCAATCACCGCCAGCTCGATATCGCGCTGCAACCGGTAATGTTGCAAACCATCGTCAGACACCAGCACATCGACCTCCGGATGGCTCGCCAGCAGCGTACGTGCTGCGGCAACCCGGTCACGCCCCACCACCACCGGGGCATCGGTTTTAAACCGGATCAACACAGGTTCGTCCCCTACTTCGGCGGCCAAGCTGGTGGCCTGAACCTCGACGCAGCCACGTGCTGCTCCGCCATACCCGCGGCTGATCACGCCCGGGTGATATCCCTCCGCGTGCAGCCAGTTCACCAGCCAGATGGTCAGCGGGGTCTTGCCGCTGCCGCCAGCCGTAATGTTGCCGACGACGATCAACGGTACGCCGACACTGCTTGAAGCCAGCCAGCCACGCCGATAGGCCAGACGGCGCAATCCGGAGATCGCAGCAAACAGGAGCGCCAGCGGTGACAGCAGCATCGTGAACACGCTGGTGCGCGCCCAAAGATGCTGTAAGGAAAACACGGGCGTCCGCTCAGGGAGCGGTTTGGGTGGCAAACGTAATGCGGACGAGACCGACCTGACGCGCCGCCTCCATTACGTTGATCACGGACTGATGCGTTGCGCGCGCGTCAGCATTGATCACGATCACCGGATCGCGCTGGCTGCCGGCTGCTTGCTTGAGTGCAGCCGCGAGCGCGTCAACCGACGCATCGCCAATCGCGGTGGCATCGATCTGATAGCGGCCATTTTCGGCCACGGCCACTTCGATTTGCTTGGGCTGGTTAGGCGTTGGCGCAGCACTGCTGCTGGGCAGATTGATCTTGAGTTCGGCAAAGCGCGCATAGGTGGTGGTGACCGCCAGAAAAATCACGATCACCAGCAAAATGTCGATGAACGGAATCAGATTGATTTCCGGATAGTCATCCCGACGGCCGCGACGAAAATTCATGGCTTATTTCCGGTCGCCGTGGACGATTTCAACCAGCTTGATGGCCTGTTGCTCCATGTCGACCACCAGCGACTCCACTTTGCTACGGAAGTAACGATAGGCAATCATGGCCGGGATCGCCACGATCAAGCCGAACGCAGTGTTGTACAGGGCGATGGAGATGCCGTGCGCCAGCTGGCCGGGATTGGTGCCGCCCGCCGTCTGCGCCCCAAAGATCTCAATCATGCCGATGACGGTGCCCAACAGCCCCAGCAAGGGCGCCATGCTGGCGATCGTACCCAGCGAGGTCAGAAAACGGTCGAGTTCGTGCGTCACAGCGCGCCCGGATTCCTCGATGGACTCCTTCATCACCTCACGCGAATTCCCCGCGTTCTTGAGCGCGATTGCGAAGATCCGCCCGAGCGGCGAACTGTCGTTCAACTGGTTGATCAGCTCGGCGGGCACGCCACGTTCCTGATAGACCTTGATCGTTTCCTGCAACAGTGTGGCGGGTGCGACTTCCTTCGTGCGCAGGCTGTAAGCGCGCTCGATGATAATGGCCACGGCAATGACAGACGCCAGAATCAGCGGAAAGATCGGCCAACCGGCCGCCTCAATGATGGCAAACACTGAATACCACTCCTATTAAAACAACAGACGAAATGTAGCGCCCGCATGCCTGTTTCGGCAAGCACCAATTGAGCGGGCAAGGTATCGGCCGCATCATGCAAGTTCTCCACAATAGATGTGGATAAGTCTGTGAGGAACCATCAGACAGGTGCGCTAAACACCCGCCCACAAAGGGAAAAATGCTTCGGCACAAAAAGTAACCAATTTCACTAAGTGTTAAATATCAAACAGTTACGATAATTCATTCAACGTCAATAGGGTTTTAAACATTATTTTCATGAAAGTTTGATGACTGTGAATGAACCGTGCCGAAGCTGAACCCGTTATCCTGCGCGCCATGGATTTGATCGACGACGCGTTCGACAGTGCGCCCACCCTCCCCGTTCTGACCGTAAGCGAGCTTAACCGCATGGCGCGCCGCGCACTGGAGTCGCAACTGCCTTTGCTGTGGGTGGAAGGCGAAGTATCCAATTTCATCCGCGCAGCATCCGGCCACTGGTATTTTTCGCTCAAAGACGCGGGCGCCCAGGTACGTTGCGTGGTGTTTCGCGGCCGCAACCAGTTTGCCGGGTTTACCCCCGTCAACGGTGACCACGTCGAATTGCGCGCCCTGCCCTCGCTCTATGAAGCTCGCGGCGAATTCCAGCTGGCTGGCGAATCGATCAGGCGCGCGGGCGCCGGACGCCTGTTTGAGGCTTTTCTCAAACTCAAGGCCAAACTCGAAGCGGAAGGCCTGTTCGACCCGCTCAACAAGCGCGCCTTGCCGCGTTTCCCGCGCTGCATCGGGATCGTCACCTCGCCGCAGGCGGCCGCCCTGCACGACGTGCTCACCGCGCTGGCGCGCCGCATGCCGGGTTTGCCGGTGATTCTTTATCCCACACCGGTGCAAGGCGCCGGGGCCGGCGCGCAGATTGCCGCTGCCATCCGCCGCGCCGGGCAGCGTGCGGAATGTGACGTGCTGCTGGTCTGCCGCGGCGGCGGCTCGCTGGAAGACCTGTGGGCGTTCAACGACGAAGCGGTGGCGCGCGCGATTGCGGCCAGCCCGATGCCGGTCGTTTCCGGCGTCGGTCACGAAACCGATTTCACCCTGGCTGATTTTGCCGCCGACCTGCGCGCCCCGACGCCTACTGCGGCAGCCGAACTTGCCAGCCCGGTGCGTCAGGATCTGCTGCAGCAGCTCGGCCAACTGGCACGCCAGCTCCATGACCACCTGACGCGCAAACAGCGCAACGACATGCAGCGGCTGGATTATCTGGCGCGGCGGCTGGTCCATCCCGCCGAGCAACTGCGCCAGCAACAGCTTGGCCTGCGGCAACTGGCACAGCGCCTCGGCCATGCCACCCGCAACCGGCTGACACACGAACAGCACCGCATGGCTCAGCTCAAGCAACGGCTGATCACGCCAGGTCTTCGCATTCAACATGAACAACACAATTTAAACGCCCTGCAGGCACGGGTTCTGCGCGCTGCGCAAAATCAGCGCCTGCAGCACCAGTCCAATCTGGCGAGGTTAAGCAGCAGCCTGGCCCACCTCAATCCGGAAGGCGTGCTGGCACGTGGCTACAGCATCGTTCAGAAAAACAATGGCCGTGTGGTGGACGATGCCGCGACCCTGAACGCAGGGGATGTCCTCGTCCTCCGCTTTCATCGCGGCCAAGCTTCCGCCACCGTTGATTCGGTTTTACCGGGCGCTCCGCCTCAACCCGCTGCCAAATGACGCCCGGCCGCAGCGCATGCCTGCGTTTCGAGGTCGGGCGCCAGACAGTCCAGCGTGACCGCATCCGGCCATGACCGCAGCCAGGTCAGCTGACGCTTGGCAAGCTGGCGCGTGGCAGCCAGCCCCTGTTCGCGCAAACCCTTCAGATCAATTTCGCCGTTGAGATAAGCCCATGCCTGGCGATAGCCTACCGCGCGCATGGCGGGCAAACCGGCGCTTAGCCCCGGTATCCGGCGCAGCCTTTTCACTTCATCGATCAGCCCGTCAGCCAGCATCGCGTCAAAGCGCGTGGCGATGCGCTGGTGCAGCACCGCGCGATCTGACGGGATCAGCGCGAGCTGAAGCACCCGGTAGGGCAGCGCCGTTTGCGCCTGATCGAGCAAGGCCGACATGGGCGTGCCTGTCAGCTGAAAAATCTCCAAGGCACGACCGATGCGTTGCGAGTCGTTGGGCGCCAGCCGGGCAGCCGTCGGCGGATCGATCCGCGCCAGATCAGCGTGCATGGCCGGCCAGCCGCGGCTGGCTGCCTCGATTTCCAGCTGCTGCCGCAACGCCGCATCGGCACGCGGCAAGTCGTTGAGGCCATTCAACAGCGCACGGAAATACAACATGGTGCCGCCCACTAGCAGCGGCACCTTGCCGCGCGTCACGATGTCGCCCATCAAACGCCGGGCATCATCGCAAAACGCTGCGGCCGAATAAACCTCGGTGGGTTCGCGGATATCCAGCAAATGGTGCGGCGCCCGTGCCAGCGTGGCAGCGTCGGGCTTGGCGGTGCCGATATCCATGCCGCGATACACCAGCGCCGAGTCGACGCTGATGATTTCAAGCGGAAAACGCTCGACCAGGCTGACCGCCAGCGCGGTCTTGCCGGAGGCCGTCGGCCCCATTAAAAAAATGGCGGGTGGGAGAGATTCAGGCATGGCGGGCGATTATGCCGCAGCCGCTCAAACGACAGGCGAAAAAACGGCGGGGTATCCCGCCGTTCTAAACCGTGTCGTTTCAAACGATGGCCTTATATATAGCTCTTCTGCACGCTGCGCTTGCCTGGCAGTTTCTTCAGAATGACCACGCCCTTGGCCACATCGATGTCGGCCACCGGTATGTTTTCGTATACGGGATTGAGCGGTTTCAGCATCCAGCCATCATCGCGTTTCACGATCTGGCGAAAAATCCATTCCTCGTTCACAAAAGCCACCACATAGGAACCATCCTTCACCAGCCCGGACGGCTCGACCACGATGATTTCACCTTCCGCGAACTCCGGCAGCATGGAATCGCCCAGCACCATTAGCGCATAGGGCTCGGCACTGGAGCAATTACTGGCTTCATTAATGTCCTGAATCGGGATGGTTTTGCGTTCGTTGCGTTCGGTCATGGCGGTCTCACTGATTCAATCAGGCAAAGCTTATATACAAAATGCCCCTGCGCAAAATGCAGCCAGGCACAAAAACCGCTATGCATTCAAGGGTATTGCCTGATTTGCTGCAGACACGGCGAGGTAACGGGGCTGTCACGCTGCCTGCTGATCCCCGCACGCAAATGGACTCTGGCGCGCACGGTTTGGTTTCCGCCAATTCGTGCTGAAAATCATTGCTGGCATAAGCTGTTTTTCAGCTGCCGTCGCGCCCGCACCGCTGTCGGCTCAGAATGCGGCCTGCAATTGGCCGAAATCAAGCAGTAGACAGTGGGCAAAGCCCCTTGCTTGCGGTTGCCGTCATCGCTCACGCCGATGATTCCTGAACGGCCATCTGATGTTGGCGGAACGGATTCCTTCTGCGCGCTTAAAGCCTTGCAGGCCAGGAACGGAAACACGACGCGCGGCCTCAGTTGGACCGCTCCAGAACCAGACCTGGCACTTCAAAATGCTGACCGGCTTAAGTGTGCCAGCGCACAGAAAACCATCTGAAAGAGTACGATGATTCAGACCTTGTGCGTGAAGAGATCCAACCTCTTATCCGGCTGCAACGGCTTCGATATCAATTTGTTGCCCAAACCGGCATCGGCTTCTCCCGGATCGCCATACGCTTTTCACGGAACCCCAGCATGTCCGAAACCGGAAACATCTCTACCCTTGCCGATGCTGTCAGCAAGACGGCAAGCAGCAGTGAAACGCAGCGCCAGCAAGCCTTGCTTAAAACAGGGGCCTTGCAGAACGCGATCCTCACCAGCGCCAATTTCTCGATTATCGCCACCGACGAGAAAGGCATCATTCAATTGTTCAATATCGGCGCCGAGCGCATGCTGGGCTATCTGGCAGCTGACGTCCTGAACAAGATCACCCCGGCTGACATTTCCGATCCGCAGGAAGTAATCGCACGCGCCGAGGCGTTGAGCGTCGAGCTCGGAACCCCGATTACGCCGGGCTTCGAAGCCCTGGTGTTCAAGGCCTCGCGCGGCATCGAGGACATCTACGAACTGACCTATATCCGCAAGGATGGCAGCCGCTTTCCAGCGGTCGTGTCGGTCACGGCGCTGCGTGACGCTCAAGGCCGGATCATCGGCTACCTGCTGATTGGCACGGACAACACGGCGCGCAAGCAGGTCGAAGCCGAGCGGGCACAGCTGTACAAGGCACTGCAGGACAAGAACACCGAGCTGGAAAGTGCCAAGGCCGTGGCAGAAAAGGCCAATCTGGCGAAATCGAACTTCCTGTCCAGCATGAGCCATGAACTGCGCACCCCGCTCAATGCCATCCTCGGCTTTGCCCAGCTGCTGGAGACGGGTGCGCCGCCACCTACGGCCACGCAGATTATCAGGCTGCACCAGATCATCAAGGCCGGCTGGTATCTGCTGGACCTGATCAACGAAATCCTCGATCTCGCGGTAATCGAGTCCGGCAAGCTGTCGCTGTCGCTGGAACCCATCTCGCTGTCCGACGTACTGCTCGAGTGCCAGGCCATGATCGGACCGCAGGCGCAACAGCGCGGCATCAACATCAGTTTCGACAAAGTCGACCCCACCTGTTTTGCCCATGCCGACCATACCCGGGTCAAGCAGGCGCTGATCAACCTGCTGTCCAATGCGATCAAATACAACCGCGACCATGGAATGGTCGAGGTGAAGTGCACCACGACCAGCCCGGAACGCATCCGCATCATCATCAGGGACAGCGGTGCGGGATTACCGCCGGAAAAGCTGGCGCAGCTGTTTCAGCCGTTCAACCGTCTCGGCCAGGAAACCGGCAGCGAGGAAGGGACGGGCATCGGCCTGGTAGTCACCAGGCAACTGGTCGAACTGATGGGCGGCTCCATCGGCGTGGAAAGCACCGTTGGCGTGGGCAGCGAATTCTGGATCGAGTTGACCCGCGACGTGATGCCCTGCCTTTCTCCCGAACAGACGATGGCCGCGGAACGCACGCCCGAGGCGCAGGAAAACGCGGCGCTGCGCACCCTGCTCTACGTGGAAGACAATCCGGCCAACCTGATGCTGGTCGAGCAAATCATCGAGGGTGTCCCGCATGTCCGCATGCTGAGTGCGCGCGATGCCACGCTCGGCATCGCACTGGCACGCGCCCACCTGCCGGAGGTGATCCTGATGGACATCAACCTCCCCGGCATCAGTGGCACCCAGGCACTGAAAATCCTGCGTGAAGATCCGGCCACGGCGCACATCCCGGTGCTGGCCATCAGTGCCAATGCCATGCCACGCGACATCCAGCAAGGCCTCAAGGCAGGATTCTTCCGCTATCTCACCAAGCCGATCAAGATCAACGAATTCATGCAAGCGCTGAACATGGCGCTGGAACGTGCGGTAGCAGGATAAGACGGCGTAAGCATTCTTGGCGGCCAGCTATACCCGCCCGGATTGTCAGAGGCCGTTTCCGATCAAATGCCCTGAAGATCGAACCGTTGTTCGTGAACCTCATGTCCCGCAATAAGGTCTATACCATCGTGATCACGGCCGTGATCAGCAAGGGCTATGTGCGTCACCGTACCGACTGTTGTGGGCAACGCGCCTAGCCTTCCTGTGCTCCCGCCAGAACTGTGTAATGGAAGGATGGTAGTGGTCAGAAATAATCAATTCGGCGTTTCGGATCCCGTACAGGGAAAGCGCTGTCATGAACGATAAAGCGCCCGTTCCAGGCCGTGAGAAATTGGCCGCGGCCCGGGAAGAGGCCGTGGGTTTGCGCGAGAAGGCTGTCGACGTGCGCGAAGGGCGCGTCACCACGCGCGAGCGGGACATTCGCGCGGCAGAGATGACACAGGGAACATCCAACGATCAAATAAGCCTGTTGCGGCAAGCTAACGCCCAGCTGGTCATCGCGACCATTGATGCACACAAGCTGGCCGAACAAGTCCAAACGGCACATGCTGATCTGGATCATTTGGTCCACCACGATGTGCTCACCGGTTTGCCTAACCGCATTCTGCTGAACGACCGGCTTGCCCAGGCCATTGCACTGGCTCACCGCCAAGGCAAACAGCTTGCGGTGATGTTCATGGACCTCGATCGATTCAAGCATATCAACGACTCACTGGGGCATGCGGTGGGTGACCGACTGCTGCAGTCGGTGGCACATCGCCTGGTGGGGGGGGTGCGCCATTCGGACACCGTCAGTCGCCAGGGCGGGGATGAATTCGTGCTGCTGCTTCCCGATATCGAGCATGCAGAAGACGTGGCGCTGTCTGCACAAAAGATGCTCATGGCGATCGCGCGCCCTCACCTCATAGAACGGCACGATCTGCACATCGGCGTGAGTATCGGTATCAGCATCTATCCCGACGATGGCCAGGATGCGGAAACCCTGATCAAGCATGCGGACATCGCGATGTACCATGCCAAGGAAAGCGGACGCAACAATTACAAATTCTTCGAGCCGGACATGAATGCCCGGGCCGTCCAGCGGCAATCGATCGAAGTCGGCCTGCGCCGCGCGCTGGAACGGCAGGAATTCGTGTTGCACTATCAGCCGAAAATCAATCTACACAGCGGCACGATCGTCGGCGTCGAGGCGCTCATCCGCTGGCAGCATCCGCAACGCGGGCTGCTGGAACCCGCACAGTTCGTGTCCATCGCCGAAGACAGCGGCCTGATCCTGCCGATCGGCCGCTGGGTGCTGCGCGAAGCCTGTCTCCAGGCCCGCACCTGGCAGGATGCGGGCTTGCCGCCGATCGCCGTTGCCGTCAACACTTCCGCGCTCGAGTTCCGCGCCGCGGACTTTCTCGAATACGTGCGCGCGACCCTCGATGAGTCGGGTCTGGAACCGCGCTATCTGGAACTTGAGCTGACCGAAAGCGTCCTCATGCGGGATGCCGCGTCTGCCGATTCCGTTCTGCACGCGCTCGCAGACCTGGGCGTCAAGCTTGCAGTCGATGACTTCGGCACTGGCTATTCCAGTCTGAGTTATCTGCGGCAGTTTCCGATCGATACCCTGAAGATCGACCAGTCGTTCGTGAACCAGATCACCCGCAACCCGGACGATGGCACCCTCGTCAGTGCCGTGATCAGCATGGGTAAAAGCCTCAGGCAACGCGTCATTGCGGAGGGCGTCGAAACAGCAGAGCAGGCTGCATTTCTTCTGGCCCAGCATTGCGACGAGGGACAGGGCTACTTTTTCGGCCGTCCGGTGGGGGCAGAGGCGCTCGCTGTCTTGCTGCAGGCAGGCGTATCGCCTGTCTTTCCCCATTGATGGCCTGAGGAAACGCAGGCGACGGGATTCAGCACAAGGGCGCTATAGCTTGCCCAATAGAAACAGAATGAGCAGGATGATCAACACCAGCCCAAGACCCCCGCTGGGGCCGTAACCCCATCCCCGGCTGTGGGGCCAGGCAGGGATCGCGCCGATCAGCAGTAGAACCACAATAATCAGCAGAATTGTTCCTATTGACATGTCATGTCTCCTAACAGTGAGTCGTGGCGCCATTGCCAGGCACAACGACGACCCGCGATCATTTCGACAGCCATCGTGATGCCCTTCTTTTCGCTCCTCACCATAGGACAACAAACGACTGTATGCCACCGTACAAGGCGTCCAGTTGCTGCTCGTCACGATGTTTGAGCGAAGGCGACCGCGATGTGTACGGTGTCGTACAGACAGGACGCTTGGCGAGGAACAGTCTATAAATTGAGAAGCCTGTGCTGGGATGGTTGGCAGCGGCGACATGCGCCTCAAGTGGCCTATGCGCGAGCGGAAACGAATGATTCATAGAGGAGAACACAATGCTGGTAACTTTTACGACAAAAGCCTATGCCGATATCACCCTGTTCGGGGACGTCGCGCTTGCCATGCTGAAAATGATGGGGCACAGCGCAACCGTGCCCGGCGCGATTCTGGCAGCCGACGTGCCTGCGGCCTTGAACCGATTGAAAACCGCTATCGATGCCTCCAGGGCGTCGCCGCCGGTCGAAGACAAGGATGCGGATGAACCGGTGGTGAGCATGGCGCACCGCGCGCTGCCGTTGATTGAGCTGCTGGCTGCTGCGGCCAAGGCGGAATCCGACGTCATGTGGAAATGAACACGCCATGCCGTTTGGCCTGAAAGTGCACCACCAGCCACCTGTTCACACGCAAGAGGAAAAACAACATGACATCCAAACCGCTTGATGCATCCGCAGAACCCCTGCCCCGTCCCGACCGCACCGACGCCGAAGATGCGGTCCGAACGCTGATCCGCTGGGCCGGTGATGATCCTGATCGCGAGGGCCTGCTCGATACCCCGGCGCGCGTCGTGCGCTCCTACGAGGAATTCTTCGCCGGTTATCTGGAGGATCCGGAGCAGACCCTGTCGCGCACGTTCTCCGAAGTGGATGGCTACGACGAAATGATCGTGATGACCGATATCCGTTTTGAAAGCCATTGCGAGCACCACATGGTGCCGATCATCGGCAAGGCGCACGTGGCCTACCTGCCGGATCGCCGGGTCGTGGGCATTTCCAAGCTGGCCCGCCTGGTCGACATCTATGCCAAGCGCCTGCAGATTCAGGAACGGATGACGGTGCAGATTGCCGATACGCTGAACGACGTGTTGCAACCGAAAGGTGTCGCGGTGGTGATCGAGGCAGCCCATCAATGCATGAGCACGCGCGGCGTACACAAAGTAGGTGCGGCCATGGTGACCAGCCGCATGCTGGGTGCCTTTCGCTCGGACAGTTCAACCCGGCGCGAGTTTCTGGCGATGATCGGCCGCACCGGCGCGGGGCCGTTGAGCAATACCTGAACGGTTATCGCTCAGCGCGGTCCTACGCGTTGCTGATGCGCTTGCAGCGCTGCGATTTCATCAAACAAATCCAGCGCCAGCGCTACGCCAGGCAGATTGATTTCCAGATCGCGGGTGAGCCACAAGGCCAGCCGTGCGCGATGCAGCGACGCACCGGTGAAACGCCAGTCCTGCGGTGTTTCACCGAGCGGCTCGAGCACCCCTTCCACGACCCAGGCGACCACGTGCTCGCGGGAAGCGCAACACGCCTGACACAAGTCTTCCAGTGTCAGCGGGATATCCTCTTCGACGATCAGGCCATGGAGGGATTGAATGTCTGTTGTGCTCATGACGAATCAGCCTTTCATTGCCGCGCGCGCGTTGAAATCAAAGGCTTCGGCCATTGCGCGGTAGGCCGCCTGCTCGTTTTCGCTGACGGCCGGTGGCAAGACGATGGTCAGCACAGCGTATAGATCACCGGGCGCTTTGCCCGGAATGCCTTTACCCTTCAGCCGCAGTTGCCGGCCCGCCGCCGATCCCGCCGGAATCGTGAGTTGCACCGAGCCTTCCGGCGTCGGTACGGTCAGCGAACAGCCGAGTGCGGCCTCCCACGGCGCCAGCGGCAGGTCCAGATAGACATCCGGGCCGACGACGCGGAATTGCGCGTGCGGCTTGAATTCAATCTCCAGAAACAAATCGCCGGGCGGCCCTTCGCCCACTCCCGGCTCGCCCTGTCCAGCCAGGCGCAAATGCTGGCCCGCACGAATGCCCTTGGGGATGCGGACGTCGAGCTTGCGCTCCCGCAGCGCGATGCGCCCGTTCTCATCCGGCACCGGCATACGCAGCGAGATGCTGCGCTGGGCGCCACGGTAAGCGTCTTCCAGATCGATCAACACCTTGGCGTGGTGGTCCTGGCCGCGGGCATGCATGCCGGGCCGTTGTCTGCCTCGGGCCTGGCGTCCGAACAGCGCTTCGAAGAAGTCGCTGTGAGTCGGGTCATCGCCCGATCCGAAGTCGCGCCCGCTGAATTCGAATCCGGCATCCCAGCCCGGTGGCGGCTGGAAATCCTGTCCGGCCTTCCACTGGCTGCCAACCTGATCGTAGGCCGCGCGTTTCTCGGGATCCTTCAGGACGGCATAGGCCTCCCCCAGTTCCTTGAAACGCACATCGGCATCGGCATCCTTGCTGACATCCGGGTGATATTTACGGGCCAGCTTGCGGTAAGCGCGCTTGATGTCGTCCTGGGTCGCATCGCGCGGCACTCCAAAAACCTCGTAGTAATCCTTGAATTTCATGACGCGCCGTTGTGTGGGTCAGATTAAGTGAACGACAGCAATACCTGTCTGTTTAAAGCAAAGGTCCTGCACCGGGAATACGTAAACGCTTTCTCGCCTCCCACCGGAACCCGCTACGAGCGGGTTCCGGTCAGCATTCCGCTGCACCCAGAACTCAGACCGCGCTGCCCATGCCCTGATCCTGGGTTCCTCCCGGCGGTTCCACGCCGGCAAGCAGACAACCTTGGGCCAGGGGGCCCTTGGGGAACAACTGGTAGAGATACTTGATGCCGCCTTCGGGATGAAAATGCTCATCGAGCGCATCGTGCAGGTCGCGCGCGTTCAGGTCAGGTTCCGCATTCTGTGTACACAGTTCTTGCAAGGCACGCACAACCTCCCAGTGCGCTTCTGTCAGCTCCAGTCCCTCCGTTTGGGCGGCTTCCTCGGCTTGTTCGCGGGACCAGTCGGAGGGGGCATGGGGGAAACCCGGAATGGGTTGGGTTTCGTAGCCTGGACGTACAAAATCCTGAGTTGCATCGTTCATGATCATTCTCCTGTTGTTGAATCAATTTCCTCACACTCGGGCAAGCAGTGACAAACACCGTACCAGAGTCAGAACCGCGGTTTTCTTGCCGCCATGTCCTTGCCAGCTATGCTACTCATGAGAAAACACGCGTCTGTACGACAACGCACACTGCGCTTGGCAAACTTGCGGCTAAAGCCAGCGGCGACGCTCACCACCGATTGCCGCGTCCACCGCAAATTCACTTTAGTACTTATTGGGAGACACCGTGGCGGAATATCGCTTGCTGACAATCTGGCGCTTCGATGCACCGCTGGAGGCGGTGTACGCAGCCATCCACAACGCCCAGCACTGGCCGGACTGGTGGCCGGGCATGCAGAAAGTGGAAGAAGTTGCGGCAGGTGATGCCCATGGGATCAACAGCATCGTGCGTTATTTCTGGCAAGGGCGATTACCTTACCGCATGGTGTTCGAGGTACGCGCCACCCGCATCGAAAAGTATGTGGCCATCGAGGGATCCGTCCAGGGCGATCTCGAAGGAATCGGCCGCTGGCATTTCAGCAATGAGGGCGCGCTCAGCGTCATCCGTTACGAGTGGCATGTCCGCAGCACCCGCTGGTGGATGAACCTGATCGCCCCATTTGCCCGCTCGATGTTTATCCGCAACCACGGGGTTCTCATGCGGCAGGGAGCAGAAGGCCTCGCACGTCAGCTTGACGCCCCGCTGGTGAGCCAGGAAAACATCGATTTGATGGCGGAAACCACCCCACCAGCGACAGCGCTCGGTGGAGTCGATCCGGAACCCAAGGCACCGCGGGAGCATAGTTCATGAACGTACTTATCATTCTCGGACATCCTCGCACCGACAGCTTTTGTGGAGCACTTGCGGATGCCTACGGCAAGGGCGCCAGTGAAGCAGGCACCGAGGTTCGCCGGCTGGATCTGGCGAAGCTGGATTTCGACCCCGACGTTCACACCCCCTCCCCCAATCAACAGGCTTTTGAAGACGATATCCGCAAAGCCCGGGCGCTGATTCTCTGGGCCGAACATCTGGTGTTCGTCTATCCAACCTGGTGGGGAACCCTACCCGCGCTGCTCAAGGGCTTTCTCGACCGCGTGCTGACACCGCATTTCGCGTTCAACACCTGCGAGGGCGGCACCGGATATCAGGGGTTGCTCGGCGGGCGCTCTGCGCAACTGATCACCACCATGGATACGCCGCCTCTGATCCACCGTCTGGTCTACCGGCAACCCGGCAGGAATGCCATGGCGCGGGCGACCCTGGGTTTCTGCAGCATCCGCCCCGTGCGGTCCCTGGTCTGCGGCTCGGTCAAGGATTCCAGCCTGCACCAGCGGCAGCGTTGGCTGGAACAAGCCCATCGTCAGGGACGATCCCTGGAACGCGGCCGCATCACTCCGGGGGAAAAGCTTCGTCACAAGATCGGCGCCTGGCTCAAAGGCATGCGGCTGCAGTTCTATCCCATGACCTGGCTGGCCTACACCGCGGGTGCCTTGGCGGCCGCCCCCGTCGACGGCGTGTTTGGCGATTCCCTGTTCTGGCTCGGCTACCTCTGCCTCTTCCTGCTCGAGGTGGCCACCGTGCTGATCAACGAAGTGGTGGACTTCCCGAGCGACCGCAACAACCGCTTCTTCAGCACCTTCACCGGCGGCTCGCGCGTCCTGGTGGAAGGCCTGCTCAGTCGGCGCGAACTGCAGATCGGGATCACCTTGGCGCTGGCGGGCGCCGTCGCCAGCGCAGCATGGCTGCTGACCCGGACGCCATCCGACACGCCCGCGGTACTGTCAGTGCTGGGCGTGATGGCGATCCTGGCCCTGGGGTACACCGCGCCGCCGCTGAAACAGTGCTATCGCGGCCTGGGGGAACTGGACGTGGCGCTTACCCACAGCATCGTCGTCATCCTGTGCGGCTATGTATTTATGGGTGGCGCCTGGAATGATCCGCTGCCGTGGCTGCTGGGCCTGCCGCTGCTGCTGGCAATCGTGCCGTCCATCACCCTGTCCGGCATCCCGGATCTGGACGCCGATGCAGCCGCCGGCAAACGCACCCTGGCGGTGCGCCTGGGGCAACGCGGCGCGCTGTGGCTGTGCCTGGTCTTTACCGTGCTGGCAGCCGGAGCCGCGCTGATGGCGCAACTGCTGAATCTGGCCGAGGGCGCGTTCGCGGGGATCGCCTACGTGGTCATCCCCCATGCAACCTGGCTGGTGTGGCTGTTGCTCAAGCGCATGGAATCAGGCAAGCCACCCGGCCGCATCGACGGACTCATGGCGGCCTCGCTGACGTACGTCCTGTGGTTCGGGCTGTTTCCGCTGCTCAGGCTGGCCGGATGAGCGGGACATACCGCCTGAATGCACGCAGGCATGAACGCCTCCGGCCCGCGGGCCGGGCTCCTTCAACCCGCCCGGGCTTTAGCGCAATCCAAAGAACGACAGGATTGCGATGACGATGACGACAGCACCGACGATGTAGACGATGTTATTCATGAGATCCCCTTACGTGAGTTTAAAAATGGACCCGAGGTGGACGTGCGCTTCTTCGCCCACCCACCCAAACAGTACCCTGTGCAATCCAGCGCCGCTGTAAGCGCCCATACCGTCAATTTGTCCGATTACCGCTCGCCGGGTTGACGGATCATTCCGCCCCCGCTTTTGCTGCCTGATCGGCAGTCCCGGACCCCGGGCGCTTTGCCCGCACGCTGTTTATCCGCAACCACGGACGCCTGAGGCAGCAGGGCGCGGAAGGTCTTGCGCGGATGCTGATCCGCAGGGCAGGCGACGACCCGGAACGGCCGGCTTGGCGGTCGCTGCCCGCGTAAAGCACGCTCAGAACAGGAAGTAGAGGATCATCAGCAGGAACGCCGGTACGCCCAGCAACCAGGCTACGAAGAATTTCCCCATCGTTATGCCCCTTTCATTTCATTTAACAATTCGTGCTACGGATCAAGCCGCAGCGCACTTCCTTCAGGTTCAGGGATGCCAGCCTGCGCGGCGCAACGACGTCATATGAACCGAACACCTGCTGCACGGGCTTGACCTCGGGCAGCACGTACACAATGGCCCGCTGCGCGGCCACCGTGGGACTCACATAGGCTTCGTAGAACGCGACCGGCACGTTGATGCAGCCATACGAAATCCGGTTGTCGTCGACGGTCGGCGTGGCAAGCCGCTCCAGGCGCTGTTCGCTCGGCTTGGTGGCGCGTACGCGGTGCATCGAGACCGCCGCGTCGTAGTCGACCCAGACCACATCCTCGCCTTTCAGATTGCGGCCGCGTTCGGCAACGAAGCGGCCGGCGGGAGTCGTCCGCTCTTCAGGGCGTACTTCCTCGATCGGCCGCGTGCCGATACCGGGCACCGAGTCATCGCCGAGCGCGGCGCCCAGCAGGACCGGGCTCGCACCACGCAAGCGTGCGTTGGCGTCGAACACGTAGACGCGTGCAGCACGTTTGTCGACGACAATGAACTCGGCATTCGCGTTGTCGCGCGAATCGGCGACCCAGTCGGCCACGTGGCGCGCCTCCGGCGAGGGCGACGCGTCGCCAAAGTCCGCCAGGCGGACCGCGGCCTGTGACGGCAGGGACGACATCCCAGACAGGATCGGGATGCCGCCGGATACCACACCCAGCGAAAGCACGGCGACTAAAGTGGCCGCGCCGATCGTCAACATTTTGGGGATGGTCGCGCGCTTGCGCACGCGTCCATCGCCGAATTCGGGAGATTCAACGGGCATCATGCAGCCTGCCCGCATGCAACCCGGCCAGGCCGGGCAACATCCAGGCACCGTCCTTAGTTGCGGTCTGCACGTGCCACGCGCTCGTTGTACATGGGTTGCGAACGAGACGTGCTGGTGGAATCCATATTGGTGGAGCCCTCGGGCGTAGTGCTGGAACCCTGGGTGGTGGTGCCGGTGGCATCCTGCTGATTCATGGTGCCGCTGGTGCCCTGATTCGTGGCCCCGGTTTGCGGGTCGCTATAGCTGGACTGCGCGTAGGCAATGCCCAGCACGCTCGCCATCGACAGGGCTGCAACGGTTGAAACAACGATATTTGAAACTTTCATGATCAATCTCCTTGAGTTGGGTTTCGTTGCACATGCCGGATGGCACGGGCAGAGACAAGACTAGACTTCTGACTCAAAATCGCTGTAGGACTTGCTCAAGACTTGTGTAGGACATGTCCGAATTTTTTGTGAACCGACCAGGCGTGCGCGGCCGCATCGGTCCGGCACTGCGCAGACGCCCCCCCGGCGAGCGTTCAGGTTTGAACCTCAGACTTGATTCAGGACGCTTAAAACCACGAGAAAAACGACATGAGCCAACTCGTTAATTTCCTCGCGCTAATGGCCTAACGGGGTTGCCACGGCCCATACCGAAAATTGTGCGAACCGCTTTTGACCGACGCCCGTCGCGCCTTTTTCCAGATACAGGGCCCAGGCCCAATCGGGCTCGAACAGGCTGGTGGTAGACGACCAGTAAATGTCCTGCACATCAACGAAAGGATGGCCGGACGGCAAGGCCGGGCTGTGAGTGGCGCAATCCACCAAGGCTTCCAGTTCGTTGATCGTAGGCAGCCGCCAGGCACTGCCTTCGCCTTCCTGGTTAAGTTTGGTCACCGCTGCCAATGCCTCACCCCAGTGCACCGGTTGCGGGGTGAGGTTCGCGCTGCGGCGCCAGAGCAGTTGGGTGAGACGATCCAGCACGCCGGCCTGAAGCATTTCAAAGCGGGGGTCGGGCCACGGCGCGCCGATGCGCCACTCGCCGTCCTGGCCGGAACCGGTGCATGCAATCACTTTTCCGACGGCGTCGTAGCACAGGCCTTGGCCGGTGCGTGGGACGACATCCAGACCTTCGCCGCGCACCGGCCACAGCATGAAGGACTGATCTTTGCCGCCGTAAAACATGCGCGCGCCATCGAGCGCCACGTACCAGGCGTGCGCCGGGCTGATGGCCGCCGTGGTCGAAGTCCAGTACCAGCCGTTGAACACATCGATGAACGGATGTCCCTCAGGCAAGGCCGGCAATTTGGTTTGCAGGCTGAGCAGGCTGCGCAATTCGCGGCGATTGGGCATGCGCCAATCGCGCTGGCCGAAACGCTGTTCGCGGTTCATCGCCGCGACGAAATCCAGTGCTTCCTGCCAACTGAGGGGGAATTCCGCGAGATTGGCGCTGCGGCACCAGACCAGACCGGTCAGCCTGTCCATGACCCCGTCGTCGCGCACCTCGAAGCGCGGTTCCGGCCAGGGCGCGCCGACGGCAAACGAGCCGTCCTGACCAGACCCTTCACACGGAATCTCGCGTCCATCGTCGGCATGGCAGGTGCGCTGGCCAGTATCCAGATAATGGCAAGCATTCAGGCTCTGGCCAATCATTGGCGAACTTCGGATTTCAAACCGAACCCATCAATCGCGGCAGGTTGGGTGTCCCGTCATCAACATCACAACAGCCTATTGATCCACGACCCTCGCTCAAAATGCTGTCCCGAAACCCTCATCCGTTTCCAGCCTGATTGGAGGCAAACCGGCGAGTTCATGAATAGGCATAAGCACGCCACGCGTACCAGGCAGGGCGTCAAACAACCGGTAAAGATACTTGCTGCCGCCTTTGAATTCGTAAGCCTCCTCGAGAAAACGCATATGCTCATGCGCGGCAAGACAGTCGCGCGACTTGCAATCCCGCTGGTAATGTTCGATCAATGAATGGATCACGCTCAGGTGTTCGTCGGTCAGATCAAAGTTTCTGGCTGCAGCATTTTTCCGGACTGTTTTGTCAATCTCGTCTTGGGTCAAGTCTTTGACCGCGTCGTAAATCAGATCTTCATTTTCGGGTGCCGTGTCTTCTGCATTATTCATGATGGATTTCCTTGATGGTTGATGCCGCGTAACCGGGTGCGGCCATTTTTTCGATCCTGAAGTGCGCCACCGAGCCAAGTCCCTGCTTCTCGACGACGGCGCACAATCGGGGCTCTATTCCGTCGTTTTTCCGTCGAAGTGTTCGTTGTCGGCCTCAGCCTCGTCGCGGGTGCGGTGGACCACGCTGTCGCGATGATTCGGCGGCGCATAGAGCGTATAGAGCTTCAACGGAACACTGCCGGTGTTGATGATGTTGTGATTCGCCCCCGCAGGAACGAGCACGGCGAAGCCCGCGCTGATCGCCGTGCGAACGCCATCGAGAATGGCCTCGCCCGTCCCCTCTTCCACGCGAAAGAACTGATCGAGCGGGTGCACTTCCATCCCGATCTCTTCCTTCGGCTTCAGCGCCATGACAACCAGTTGACAGTTCTTGGCTGTGTAAAGTACGCGGCGAAATGCGTCATTCTCGACAGCAATATCCTCGATGTTTTGTACAAAACCTTTCATGGTGACTTCTCCAGTTAACAGCTTCAGGTATTCAGGAATGCCAGCAGGTCGGCATTGAGCTGATCCTTGTGCGTGTCCACGAGACCGTGGGGGGCGCCCGGATAGACTTTCAGGGTCGCGTTTTTGACCAGCTTCGCCGAGTTGAGCGCCGCGGCGCCGATCGGCACGATCTGGTCGTCGTCGCCGTGGATGATCAGCGTCGGCACGTCAAATTTCTTCAGATCTTCGGTGAAATCCGTCTCGGAAAACGCCTTGATGCAGTCGAAGGTATTCTTGTGGCCGGCCTGCATTCCCTGCAGCCAGAACGAGTCGATCATGCCCTGCGAAACCTTGGCGCCCGGCCGGTTGGCGCCGAAAAACGGGCCGCTGGCGATATCCTGGTAAAGCTGCGAGCGGTCGGCCAGCGCGCCCTGGCGAATCTCGTCGAACTTTTCCAGCGGCAGGCCACCGGGGTTGGCCGCCGTTTTCAGCATCAGCGGCGGGACGGCTGAAATCAGCGCTGCCTTGGCCAATCGCCTGGTACCGTGGCGGCCGATATAGCGGGCCACTTCGCCGCCGCCCATGGAGAAGCCGATCAGCACGACATCCTTCAGGTCCAGCGTTTCGATGAGTTCAGAGAGATCATCGGCAAAGGTGTCCATCTCGTTGCCATTCCAGGGCTGGCTCGAACGGCCATGGCCGCGCCGGTCATGGGCAATGCAGCGATAGCCGTTGTCGGCCAGAAACAGCATCTGCGCCTCCCAGCTATCTGAGCTGAGGGGCCAGCCGTGGCTGAACACGACAGGCTGTCCTGCGCCCCAGTCCTTGTAATAGATTTGCGTACCATCTTGCGTGGCGATCGTGCTCATTGCTTTGCCTCCAATTTGATCGAACGTGACCGCTGAGCTATCCAGCCCCTCACCGCAGGTATCTTTTCCAACAGCGCTGCCTCAGGTGCACCCACGCAGGAGATACAACACCAGCAAGATCGGGATCGGAATTCCCAACAGCCAAAGCAAAATCCACCCTATCTTTCCTTTTTCTTTGTTACGCATAGCGCACTTCCTTTCCTTCAGAGTTGGCGTTTTTCCTGATTTTCTGCATTGCTTTTATGCCAAGGTTCGAACGGACTTTTCCCGATCCCATTGACGCGTCTTGGCCGCAGCAATGAATGCGGTTTTGTCGCTGGCATCCACGACGCCTGCGTCCTGTCCGACATTTGCACTTTTCAGCAACGCCCGGCCGCCTTGATCGACGGCAATGGCCTTGAGGTGACCGAACGCATCGCGCACGAAGTCGATCGCGGCGCCTTCCATCGACAGGGCTTTTGCGCCCTTGTCGGAGAGAATGACGGCGACGGCGTCGAACAGTACCGAAGGCGTGCCCGCCAGCTGTCCGTCGGCCGCCAGCATCGAGCCGTCGGCCAGCTTCGCGCCGCCCACTTTGGGCGCGATGACCTTCACGCTGGCACCCGCATCGATTGCTGCCTTTTTGATCTTCTTGATGGCCGCGCCGTCCGATCCGTCCGCGATCAGGATGCCGACCGCGCGCCCCGCGAGGGTGCCCTTCATCTTGCCAATGATCTGCAATGCGGGCGAAGTTGGCATCTTCTTCACAGGTGCTGCGGCCACCGGCGCATCGGGCATCTTGTCCAGGCCGAGACCCGCGGCGACGCGCTTGGCGAGGTCTTTTTCGATATGCAGCAGGTGGCCGACCATGGCTACACGGATGTGCGGATGCTCGACCTTGGACAGCTCGAACACCAGCGCCGAGGCGATATGCGCCTGTTCGTACGCCGTCTGGCTGAGATAGAACTGCCGCGCCTGGCTGTAGTGGTCGGCAAAACTCTCGGCGCGGATACGGCCTTTTTCGCCCGTTTCCGTGACTGCGGCGCTGTGAAAGCCCTTGGGCGTTTCGCGGGGCGAGGTGTCAGACAGGGAGTTGGGCTCGTAGGCGACCCGGCCGGCCGGCTGCGCCATCTGCATGTGGCCGTCGCGCTGATGGTTGGCGAACGGGCACTTGGGCGCGTTGACCGGGATCTGGTGGAAGTTGGGCGAACCCAGGCGCGAAAGCTGGGTGTCGAGATAGGAGAACAAACGGCCCTGCAGCAGCGGATCATTCGAGAAATCGATGCCCGGCACCACGTGCGACGGGCAGTACGCCACCTGTTCGGTTTCAGCGAAGAAGTTGTTCGGCCAGCGATCCAGCACCATGCGGCCAATCACCTTTAGAGGCACCAGTTCTTCGGGAATCAGCTTGGTGGCGTCCAGGTGATCAAACGGGAATTTGTCCGCCTGCTCCTGCGTGAACAGCTGCACTGCGAACTCCCACTCGGGGAAATGGCCGGCGGCGATGGCGTCGAACATGTCGCGGCGGTGGAAATCCGGATCGGCGCCGGTAATCTTGACGGTCTCATCCCAGATGGTTGACTGCAAGCCCAGCTTGGGACGCCAGTGGAATTTAACGAACGTCGATTCGCCGGCAGCGTTGATCAGGCGGAAACTATGTACACCAAAGCCTTCGATCATGCGCAGCGAACGTGGCAGGGTGCGATCAGACATGATCCACATCACCATGTGCATGGATTCAGGCGTGAGCGAAATGAAATCCCAGAAGGTGTCGTGCGCGGTCGCGGATTGTGGAAAGCCGCGGTCGGGCTCCATCTTGACGGCATGGATGAGGTCGGGGAATTTGATGGCGTCCTGAATGAAGAAAACCGGGATGTTGTTGCCGACCAGATCCCAGTTGCCTTCCTTGGTGTAGAACTTGACGGCAAATCCGCGCACATCGCGCGGGGTGTCGACCGAACCGGCACCACCGGCGACGGTCGAGATGCGCGTAAACACAGGCGTTTTTTCGCCGACTTCGGTGAGGATTCTGGCGGTGGTGTATTGCTTCAGCGAGGCGGTCAGCTCGAAGAATCCATGCACGCCCGTTGCGCGCGCGTGAACGATGCGTTCGGGAATCCGCTCGTGATCAAAATGGGTGATTTTTTCGCGGAGGATGAAGTCCTCCAGCAATGCAGGGCCGCGTGGATTGGCCTTGAGCGAATTCTGGTTATCGGAAAGTGCGAGACCCTGATTGGTTGTGAGCGCCGGGTGCTCGCCACCCGCGACCTGATGCAACTCACCGCCGGCAGCCATGTGTGTACCGCTGGCCGAGCCCTGCTCCTGTTTGCCTTTGCCTGAAAGCTGTGTTGTCTTTGCCTTGCTCATGATCGATCTCCTGAGTGGTCACGCCGACCTGCTGGCTGTCGGCATATGCTGGTGACTCGGTGTTATAGGCAGTACACCTTTTTTGACAAGATACGCCGGGTCAATAAACGTGAATTTGTTCCGCTGCTGGCAGGTCTTCAGTGAATACACATGTCACCGCTGCACCTTAGATGGGCTAAGCAAGCCGGTCTGTACGGTGGCGCACACCCTGACATTTCGAAACCCATTATCTGAACCCATCGATCTTGGCTCACCCTCATCGATCGAGTATTCCAAGCCGCATCTTGGGTGTGCGATGGTGAGTCGAGTCGCACCCTGCCTGACGAATCAACTACCCTAGAACACAGCTACGCCAAACTGGAATTTCAATGACCGAACAAATCATGACTAACGCACAATGGTTTTTGCTGGTGGGCGGCCTGCTACTCGCCAGGGGCCTGACGGCCCCATTGCTCCAGCGCCTGCCGGTCACCCCGGCCATTGTCTATCTGACCGTAGGCCTGCTGGTCGGGCCGACGGTACTTAACCTGTTTCACTTCAACCCGCTCAAGGAATCGGCGCTACTGGAAGTGCTAACGGAAGTGGTGGTGCTGATTTCACTGTTTTCCGCCGGCGTCAAAATGCCCGTGCCGTTCAGCTTCGCCCGCTGGCGCACCCCGATTCTGCTGGCCTCGGTCTCCATGGCGGTCAGCGTCGGGCTGGTCGCCGCCTTCGCCTATTATTTGCTTGGCCTGCCGCTGGGCGCGGGGGTCTTGCTGGGCGCCATCCTGGCACCCACCGACCCGGTGCTGGCGACCGATGTGCAGACCCGCCATCCCGGTGACCGCGACCAGCTTCGCTTCACCCTGACCTGCGAAGCAGGCATGAACGACGGCAGCGCTTTTCCGTTCGTGATGCTGGGGATGGGTTTGCTCGGGCTGCACGAGCTCGGCGAGTTCGGCCTGCGCTGGGCGCTGGTCGACGTGCTGTGGGCCACGGCGGCGGCAATCGCCATCGGGGTCATGTCCGGCGCGGCACTGGCTTATCTGGCGCGGAAGCTGCGCGGCCATCCGCCCCGGCACAAGCTGATGGACGATTTCCTCGGACTCGGCCTGATCGGCGTGGTGTACGGCGTGAGTGTGGCGGTCGATGCGTGGGGATTTCTGGCGGTATTTTTCGCTGCCGTCGCGCTGCGCCAGACCGAGCTCAAACTCGCCGGCATCGATATGAACCGCACCGTTCAGGAAAACCCGGAGCCGCCACAAACCGGCCGCATCGAAGCGGAAGCGGAAAACGCATGCCCGGATGACGCGCCCGCGCCGACCGTCAGCGAGGGTTCACTGGTATTCAAGGAACATCTGGAACGGCTCTCGGAACTGGTGCTCATCCTGTTGATCGGCGGCACGCTGTTTCTCGATTCCTGGAGCTGGCGCGCGGTGGGACTTGCGCTGTTCCTGTTTGTGGTGGCACGCCCGCTCAGCGTCCTCGTCGGCCTGCTGGGCACCCGCACGTCGTGGCCGATACGCGGCATGGTCGGCTGGTTCGGGGTGCGCGGCATCGGTTCGCTGTACTACCTGATGTACGCCATTCAGCATGGTCTTCCCGAAGACCTGGCCCTGGATCTGATCCAGCTGACGCTGATTGCGGTCACGCTTTCGATTCTGGTCCACGGCACCAGCGTCAAGCCGCTGATGAGCCGCTTCAAGCGTTACCGCAGGCATCTGCCACCGGCCTAGCTCCTTCCACGCTATTTCGTTCGGCACCGTACAGACGACCGCTCGCCAATCCATCAACGTCGCTTTACAAGGAGAAACTCCCCATGAAAACCGTTAACTCCACGCGCCTTTGCCTTGTCAGGCTAGCGGAAAAAGGAAGCCATCATGATTGAAATCCGCAAGGGCCAGGCACCGGCCCCCCTTACACGTCCCGAATTCAGTGCCCGATTTAAAGCCTCCTTCATCGATCCGGCGTTCCGTGCCGAAGACGCGTCCATTGCCCGCCTTGAAGAGATCGCCTGGCAGGCCCACAGCGAGTACCGCAAATCCCCCTTCACGCAGAAGGCGGGCCCGGGCTATACCGATCCAGACTACGACTTGTCGTCCGAGTGGATTGCCACGAAACAGCGTATCGACGCCGCGCAACTGCGCTGGGCCGACCCGGCAAGCCCGTCCCGGGTGTTGCTGGTCTGCGGCTCGGCACGCAACGATGGCACCTGCCCGGGCGAGATGTCCAAGACCTTCCGTCTGTTGGAAATCGCGCGCGAAATCGTGGAGCAGGCCGATATCCAGGCCGACGTGCTCGACCTCAGCCTGCTCAGCTCCGAATACGGCCGCAAGATCCATCCCTGCAAGGGCTGTGCGTCCACCGCGATGCCCCTGTGCAACTGGCCGTGCAGCTGTTATCCCAACCACGCGCTCGACCAGACTAACGACTGGATGGCCGAGATCTACGCGCGCTGGACCGCCGCCCATGCGGTAATCATCGTCTCGCCGGTGTATTGGTACCAGAGTCCCAGCCCATTGAAGCTGATGATCGACCGCCTGGTGTGCGCCGACGGCGGCAACCCCGATCCCACCTCGACGTCGGGAAAGAACCCCGGCAAGGCGAAAGCCCTCGAGATGGCCGGCTGGGACTACCCCCAGCACCTGGCAGGACGCGCCTACGGGCTGATCGTCCACGGTGACGTGGCCGGAATCGAAGGCTCGCGCCGCGCCCTGTCGGACTGGCTCGACTGGATGGGTTTCATCGACGCCGGTGTACAGGCGCGACTCGACCGCTACATTGGCTACTATGAACCGTATGCCACCAGCCACGATGCCCTGGACCAGGATGGCCCGGTGCAGGAAGAAGCGCGCAATGTGGCGCGTGCGGTGGCGAAGGCCGTGGTCGAAT
>Ga0208375_1001582_pt1 | contig 24881 bp, 38 predicted proteins | sample RifOxyD1_FD_184038 | JGI IMG/M metagenome (GOLD analysis project Ga0208375, IMG submission 184038) | Soil microbial communities from Rifle, Colorado - Rifle Oxygen_injection D1 (SPAdes) | ecosystem: Environmental > Terrestrial > Deep subsurface > Rock core/Sediment | place: Rifle, Colorado...
TATTTTTTTCTTTTAAAAATGGCAGGATTTTTATTTCATTAGGTGAAAGAGATTCAATCAACTTTTGAATATCATTGTCTTTTCCTTGCTTTTCCATATAAAGAGTAGAAAAAGAGATTTTATAAAGTTTAGGGGTTTTTATAATAAACAAATATTGCTAATTTCTTTTGTCTTTTCATATAATTTATTGTCTGCGGTTATAAAATCAGAATCTACTATTTTTGCTAATGCAATATAAATTGCATCATATACCGATGTTTTATATGAATAAGAGATTTTTATTGCTTCATTAATAATCTCTTGAGTAGGGGTTATAATGTTCATATCCATATTAAATATAGAATAAATAGCTTCAGATATATCTTCTTCACTAAAATTAGGATTAAACCTTAATGCATTAGAAATTTCATAGAGGATGAGATCTGGAATTATAATCTCTATTTGTTTATTGATGTATTTCTCTCTTATTTCTAAAGCAGAATCTCTTTTTTCTTCCTTAGTAAACCATTTAATTATTACAGAAGCATCCAGGACTATCGCATTTCTCTCCATTTTCTAATTTCATTTTCTCCTGAGAAAGAACCACTTTTTCTGCTTAATCTATCTTGAATATCTATGGATTTATTTATCTGATTCTGATCTTTAATCCTTGCTGATATGACTATCTTTATTTTTTTATTTGTTTCTTCTTCGTGTGAATCATTATACTTTTCCATATTTAATTGAAGAATTCAATTGTTTTAAAGTTTTCTGTTATTTTTTTGCTATTTTCCATATCTCTTGAAAATAAGTCTCAAAAGCTCTTTTTGTTTTAGGATTTATAATTTATCAAACTAATTTTTAACAAACTTTAATTTTTTAGGGTCATATTTAAATCCTTTAATAGGGGTGTATCTAATTTGAAGTTTATGATCTCTAATAATCTTATCTAATAACCTATTAGCTTCAGCTCCTTCATTAAGGTCTGCAATTCCTCTAGCTAGATCATAGGTAACAAAAGGATTTTCTTCAACATGAATTAAAGGAGTCTTTTTTGTTTTTCTTAAAGTTACATAGCCTTGAACTTCTCCAGTCTCTAAATCTCTTTGAGCAATATGCATTACTTTTTGTTTGGATCCATATTTTTTCGATAAAAAAAAGGCAAGATCTACTCCGCTTGGAGGTGCAACATATCCACCAATTATCTTATCTTCTGGAGCAACTGGATGCTCATGCAATAGTGAATATCTTCCAGAATAATCTTTTAGTGCTAATTCACTCTTAGTTTTATCTATATCTACTCTATCTCTGAAAGAATCTTTTGATACATCAATCATTTCTCTTCTAGGAATACGAACATAAACATGCTCTACTTCAGGGTCTGTGAATTCAATAATCTTTTTTGGACTTTTTTTATTCATTTTGCCTGATTTGTACTTCCTTTTAATGTGGTTATAAATGAGAGCATATCAAGCTTAGAATATTTATCTTCAGGCCAGAGGATTATTTGAGTTTTGGTTCTTTTGCATAAAGCTATGTTTTGAATTATTCTTGCAAGTGTTTTTGCTTTATCTTTTTTATTAAGTTTTTTTAATTTTTCAATGTCAATGGCTATTTTTATGTTGTTCTTTGTAGCTAATTTACATAGAAATTCATTGAGCCCAGAGTCTCTTTGCTTTAATTTATCTTTTCTGTAATGGAGTTCTGGTGCTAATAGGGTGTTTACCCCTTTTATTTCTAGAACTTTTCTATTGAATTCTTCATCATCTGCTCTGACAACTATGATTTCATCTGAATTTTGTTTTTTTGTTTTTTGTATTAGATTTCTTATTTCCTGTAGATTTGTTGTTTGAATTATCATTTTATTTATCTTACTTTAGCCCAGACCATATCATCAAGGTATTCTTTATTTTTAAATTTGTTTTTTCTTAAAATTCCTTCTAGTTTATATCCTGCTTTTTTTAAAACTCTTGCAGAAGGTTTATTAAATGTTCTACATATGGCTGTTATTCTTTTTAATTTATATTTTTTAAATGCATAGTCTGTTATTAATTTAACTGCTTTTGATGCTATATTTTTTCTTCTAAAATCTGGATGTGTGCAATAGCCAATTTCTCCTTTAAATTCTTCATTAGCTATATTTAAATGATGAAGTTCAATATATCCTGCAAATTTTCCATTTATTTCTATTGCAAAAAGTTCGCCAAATGGATTTTTTCTGAAATTATCCTGTATTTTTTCTTTTAATTCTTCCTTGGCTTCTTCTTTGCTGTTTATAGTATGCATAAATGCTTTTTTAGTTAGTTTATCTTGCTGGCATTCATAGTAGGCATTTAAATCAGACATTGTTATATGTCTTAGAATAAAATCTTTTGTTATTATCATCTAATCTTTTATTATAGAGCCTATAAAATGCTTTCCATTTAATAAATTGTTTAGATTTTTCATATCAGGTCCTAGGAGAAAGGTTGTTAAATTATGTTCATAGATTATGTTTGCTGCTTTTTGGTCTAAGATAAAATTTTGTCCTGGCTTGAATTCTATTTTTCTCGCCATTTTTAAAAATTCTTTATGAGTTATGTGTGGGATATATTTTGCTTTTTTGTATATTTTTGGGTTTTTATCAAATAATCCTGCAACATCTGTTAAATTAACAAATGGAGTTCCAAAATAATTGCATAGCTTTGCGGTTGTTGTATCTGATGTTTGATGGGGTGAATATCTCAATGCTCCGCAAAAAACAACATCATGTTTTTTTAGTAAGTTTTGAATTTCATGCATATCATGGGGTATTCCTTGATTTGCATCTTTTCCAAAAAAATAGGTCATAAATCTTGCATTAATTCTTGTTGCTGCAATCCCCAGGTTGCTTTGGAAGAATTCTTTTTGTTTTATATTCTCATTGTCTAATCCATGGATGTAATTTCTAGCTGTTTTTCCGCCCCCACAGACAACTACAAACTTGTATTTTTTTGTATTTTTTAATATTGTTTCTCTAAATTTATTTAAAAATTCTATATTAATTTTTTCTGGAATTATTAGGCTTCCGCCTAAACTTATTACAACTACTTTTTTCATAGTTAGTTCAGGAATCCTATTTATTTAAAGATTATGTTTGGAACTATAGTATTGAGAATAGCAATGTCTTTTAATTGGCTATATTGGGTATTTTTACATGGTTTATAGAATAAATGCAACTGAATTAAGAGATTATGTTCATAATAGGATCATTTCTCTTCCTTTAAGAGGTCAATCTCAATTACTTTTAAATTCAAAGCCTCTTGGAGAAAGTTCTCTTCAATTATGGGCACCATTTAGAACTAATATTAATAATCTTCTTTGTGCATTTGCATATTCTTCAAGAACTGAATCTGATTTGGCTGAAATCTATCTGCATCCAAACAGGCCTGGTTTAGATGAAGGTGATGCCAAAAGATTTTTGGAACAATTAGTTGTGGGAGATAAAATCTTTCAAGAAGGTTTTCCTCTTTGTCCTAGGAATAGGGATTTTCTTAGGAATGTTTCTGATGCTCAGAGAACTTTTGTTAGATTAGATAATCCTGCTCAATGTAAACTAGCTTGCAGTATCCCTTGGAGTAGATATGGAAAAGAAAGGATTAAAGATATGGTATATGATTATCTGTTTAGGGAAGGACTATATTATTTATTTAGAATGGGTGATTTTTCTCCAAAATCAGATGGTAAATAATTTATTATCTGTAACATTGAATATTTTTAATCTTGCTCCGCAGTCAAGCCAGCCATGGGCATAGTATATTGCTCCAAATGAATTTATTAGGTCTTTATTTTTTTCAAAATATTTTGAATCAGACAGATAGGATTCTACCATTAATATTATCTCTTTTGCTTCTGATTCTTTGTTTTTAGATATTGATTTTTTTGCTAAAGTTAGAGCTTTGTTTGTTATTTTAAAATACTTTTCTATTTTTTCCTTTGTTATTTTGTCTTGTTTCATGGGATTTTTTAGGAAAAATCAGTATATATATTTTTAGAATCAATATTCTAATTAGAAGGTTTCTATAGTAGGATTTTGGATTAGTAGTTTTAAATGATGTTCTTTGTTAAATAAATGTTAAATCACGAAAATAGTTTAAAAAGCCAAAGCCTACAAGCTTTCATAAAAAGGGGAATGGGAGAAGTTTTCTTCTCCCTCCTTTAATTATTGCTGATTAATGAATAAGGAGTTATTTTATTTATAACAAATCTTGAGCCTACAAATTCCGAGGTTACTGCAGATATGATATAATTATTCAAAGCTGCTTTTAATATTCCACCTGTTAAAGGTATTCTTGATTCTTTTGAGAAAAAATCAATTATTGAATTTATTTCTTCTTCTGTAAGAATTATTTTTGTTGTATTAATTTGATTGTATTTTTTTATTAAAATATTCTTTCCCTTACCTGGACATTCTATTACTAGAATTGTATTGTCTCTCAATAGAGGGTCTATTTTTTGCATTGGAGAAAGATTGCTTTTTTGAATAGGCCTTTTTAATAAATCATTGAGCAATACTCTTTGTTGAGTTGTTCTTTGCTTTTCAGATATTTTTTCAGGAGATTGTGATATTGATTTTTCCATGCCCTGTGGATTAGGTTTTATTACTTCTTTTGGCTTTTGAGCAGTTGTTATTGGAGATAATATTGGATATATTGGAGCATTCATAGGAATGTGCTCTCTGTGAACTTCTACTTTTCTCTTACCTTCTTCTTGGCTTATTATTGACCTAAATGCTTCTTCTGGATTAATTGGTTGTTCTGGAAATATTTTTTGTTTTACTTTTTCTAATTCTATATTTTGTTTAGATTCTTCTCTTTCAATCAATTTGATTAGAATTTCTTTTGTAAATAGCCTTAGAAAGATTATGCCTTGTAAATCTTTTTTTTTACGATTCATTTTAATATCTTTGTAAATTCCTATTTCTATAGGGATCTGAATCTTGTTCCTGACTTACTGGTTGAGGTTGGAATTGGGGTTGAAACTGATGGTATTGTACTCCTCTGTTCTTTATTCTTTCTTCCATCATCATTATACCTTTTGCTATTGTTTTATTTTGATCTAATAAAGAATCTAATTTTTTTAAGAATTCTGCATCACTTTCTCCTCCTGTTTTTTCAGAATATCCATCTTGATATTTTTCTGAAAAGCTTTTTGCAGATATCTCAAAAATTTCTAATAGTTTTTCCATTTTATTAGAAAGATCATCAAATTTTACTGATAGATTTGTAAGGACTTTTTGAAGACTAACAAAATTTTCAACTAGGGCATTTTCTATTTGTGCCTTAGTCATTCTTTTTACAACTTCTTTTTTTTCTACACTCTCTTTTTTTGTCATATTATATGTAAGATTGAATAATTTATAAACCTTAGCAAAGGTTTTATATAAGTTTTAATATCTGGATTATATTGATTAACATGGTAAATCTGATTCAAGCTGTATTTCTAAGTATTGTCCAGGGTATTTGTGAGTGGTTTCCTATAAGCAGTTCAGGTCATTTGGCTATTTTTCAGAAGGTTTTTGGTTTTGAAAATCTTGCATTTGCTGTTTTTTTGCATTTTGCTAGTGTTTTTGCTGTTTTAGTGTTGTTTTGGAAGGATATTGTAAGTATTTTAAATTTGAAAAAGAAAGAGAATTGGAAATATATTTTATTACTTCTACTTGGAATAATTCCTGCGGGAATTGTAGGTCTATTGTTTAAGAATCAAGTAGAAGGATTTTTTTCTAGTTTTTTTTATTTAGGTCTATTTTTTATTTTTTCAGGAGTTTTGGTTTATTCAACTAAATTTTTTAAGGTTAGGGAGAAAAAGATGAATTGGTTGGATAGTTTATTTATTGGAATATTTCAAGCTATTGCTATTTTGCCTGGAATTTCTAGAAGTGGGAGCACTATTTCTGCAGGACTTTTTAGAGGTATTCAAAAAGAACAGGCATTAAAATTTTCCTTTTTAATGGCTATTCCATTAATATTTGGCGCAGGTATTCTTGAGTTTAAAGATTTAAATTTTGCAGAAATAAGTTATTGGGCTCTTCTTGTTTGTTTTATTGTAACTTTTTTAGTTAGTCTTTTTACAATTGAAGTTTTATTAAAAATCGTCAAAAGTGATAAATTTTATTTGTTTGGTATTTATAATTTTGTAGTTGGATTCTTGGTTTTAGGTTGGAGTTTTGTAAGATAGTTGTTTATAAAAAGGTTAATTATTTATCAAATTTCTTTAAACAATTATAAATAATTGTTTTTATTTATTTTAAGCTTTTAAAAATAGTCTGTTGAGATATTAAAAATAAGATTAATTTATATAATACTGATTTATATTGATAAGATGAAAGACATAGGCAATGTAAAGCATTTTAGTGAAGAAGATTTAAGATTTGCAACTCCTTTGAATGTTGCTAAAAGAAGGGCAGATGATTTAAAATGCAATAAAATTGTTGATTTATGTTCTGGAATTGGAATTCAGGCAGGAGCTTTTGCAAAAACATGCAAAAGTGTTTTTGGCTTTGAAATTGATTCTAGGAAGGTTGATTATAGTAAAAATAATTTTAACTTTAATAATTTAAAATTTGAAGTTGGTGATGTGTTAGAACCATCTATTATAGAAAAGGTTAAACATATTTCTCCAGATATAATTTTTTGTGATCCAGAAAGACTTCCAAGTGAAAAAGAAAGGAATTTAGATAGTATAAAACCTGATTTGAAGAAGTTGGTTGAGGTTTATGGTAAGATTTGTAAAAATTTGTGTATTGAAGTTCCGCCGAGAATTGATCTTAGGAAGATAAAAGACTTAGGAAATTTTGAAGCAGAGTATCTTTCTATTGATAATAAGCTAAATAGACTTGATTTATTATTGGGAAATTTGAAAAAAGATGAGCGAAGTGTTGTTGATGTTGTAAGTGGAATGAGGATTGTTAATAATCCTGGAAGAAAGGCTAAACAAACTAATAAAGTTTCTAATTATCTTTATGAGATTAGTGAAGCGGTTGTTAAAGCAGAATTGATTGATGAAATTGGTTGTTTAGTTTGTGCTGATGTTTTAAATGGTTGTGAGAAAAACAGAGTTTTGCTTACTTCTAAAGAACCTCAATTGGAATTTGGATGTTTTGCTAAACCTTATATTGTTATTGGAATTGTTAATGGGTTTGATGAAATTAGGACTATTTTAAATAAAAATGGTTTTGGTAAAATTGTTTTAAAATATTCTATTGATCCTAAGAATTATTGGAAGGAAAGAAATGAGATTGAAAATGATTTGAGGGGAAAAAGAGAAGGAGTTGTTTTTAAGATTAATGATAAGTATGTTATTTGTGAGGAGTATGACTAGTTTTTATAAATATTAATAATATATTTAAGCTAATATAAACTAGTTTGATTATGAGATTTAGGGATATTGATAGATTATATCGGCCGCAGGTGCAGATTCTTGGTTTTTTGTTAATAGTAGGAATTACATTTGGACTTTGGAATTATAATCAGAAAAGACAAATGTATAATGAGACTTATTCTTATGCAGAAACTTTAGCTGCGCGGGTTTATGGGAATAGGGATGGTGAATTAGATGTTTCTGAGAAAAGATTATGGCATAGGGATATGGGTGTTGTTAAAGGCAGTGCACCTAGTATTAGAAGTTTGAATGAATTTGTTTCATTGAAAAATCATAATTATAATCCTAATTATAATCTGGATGATATGTTAGCTAATTGATATAAATTATTTTTAGAATTTGATGATATATGGGCGCGGTGGGAATCGAACCCACGTCAATCGGTATCTCCATTTTTAGTTTTTTAATAAAAATTTCTGGAGCCGACTATTCTACCTTTGAACTACACACCCTTGCGTCTTCAATTTTATTAGAAATGTTAGTTTTAAAAATATATGGGTTAGAGAAATTAAGGTTTCTATTTCTATATTTTTTTACAATCTTTATGATTTTATCATACTGAGGTATTTTCCTAGGTTTCTTATTATTTCTGAATGTATTTTAACTCTTTTTTTTAATGGAATGTTTTTTGTCATTGTTTCAAAAACTATGACTGATTTTGCATTAGGGCCTTTTTTTATCTTTTTGTTTATTATTCTTTTTGATGATAATAATTCATCTATAGAACCATCATTTACATTGGATATTATATTATTTTCTATTATTTCATTAAAACGAGTTTTAATTTTTTTTGCAGACCCAAGATTTTTTTTATTTAGGAATTTTGAAATTTCTATTGCAACAGGATCTTTTTTTCCTAACTCTCCTTGAGAATAAATATAATTCGCATTGATTTTTTCATCTTCATGAAGGTCTAAGACAAGGATTGGTTTATATGATTTGGACTTTTTTATAAGATAGCTAGTAAATTTTAAAGAATTTTCTGAAACAGGCTTTGTTCTTCTAGGTTTTTTGTTTTTTAAATCTAGTAAAAAATGTTCTGAATCTCCAATACTATTTTTCAAATCAGGATATCTTTGATTTTTTTTATAACCAATGGGATTACATAAAGGTAATAAAACAATATGTATTTTTCTTGCTAGTTTGTTTAAAAATTTTATGTTGTTTGAGATAGCATTTGGTCCTGCTGGTTCTTCACCATGTATTCCAGAGATTAAATATAAAGAATTTCCTTTATGTTTTGTTGAAAAACATAGTATTGGTAATTCAATATTATTATCTTTAAAAACAGTTACAACTTCTTTGCTCCAGTTTTTATCTAGTTTTGAATAAGAGTTATATAATTTATTTATTGGCTTTCTTTTGTCTTTATTGAATGTTTTTATATTAAGAATATTTTGTTTTGACATTTTATATTTAGACAAGAATTATTTATAAACCTATTATTTTATCTAGATTAAGGAAATAATGTTTCTAGATAGTTTTATAATATAATATCCCTATATACGTTAAGAATATAGTTAAAATGGCAAATAAATCTTTTATTAAACATAAATTGAATCTATTTAAACAAACTCAAGGATATTGTGGTCCTACTAGTCTAAAAATTGTTTTAGATTATTTTGGTATAAATCTATCTGAAAAGAAGATAGCTGAGCTAGCAAAATCTTCTAGAAAGCATGGAACAACTCCGGAAAATATTCTAAAAGTATTAAAAAATCATGGATTTAAAAATGCTAAAATAAAAACAAATTCTAGTATAAAAGAATTAGAGCTTGAAATAAAAAAAGCACCTGTCATAGTCAATTGGTTTTATGATTTTTGTGGGCATTATTCTGTTGCAATTGGTTATACTAAAAAAAGTTTGATTTTAGCAGAGCCTCTTGAGGGAAAAATAAAATATCTAGATAAATTTGATTTTTTAGTTTCTTGGTTTGATTATAAAGGGGATGTTCCTAAATCTTCTGGGGATTTTATAATAAGGACAATGATAATTCTTGGGAAAAAAGGATAATTAGAGTTTTTTCATTTCTTCTATTTCTTCTTCAGATATAGAGCATCCTTTGTATTTCAATCCATAGAGCATTGCTTCATAAGCCCGAGGATCTTTTATATCTATTAATTTCTTTTTATTTGCTATATATGCTAATTCTGTTGAGCGGATTATTTTAAATTTTTTAAAAAATTCATAGTTTTCTTTTTTTGCATTGACTGATGTATGAAGTTTTTTTTGCAGTAGTTTTCTTAAATTTTCTGGATTTTCACATAACATCCTTGCAGTTCTTTCATCTATTACAAGAACTGAGGGTTCTTTTAAAACTGTAGAAAGTGCAAGAGCTGCACATTCACCTTTATCTAACAGGTGAATTGGTTTTTTATCTGCATAGAATGTTGAATTTGCAATGCTCATGATTTGTTCTCTTTTTTGCCTTAAATCATCTATTTCTCTTTCTGTGATATCTGCATGTTTTATTATTCTTTGATTGAATAATTCTTTTATTTGAATTGCTTCAAGTTCAAATCTTCTTATTGTTTCGGGATAATCTATTACTTCTCTTTTTACTTCTTTGGTTATTAGAAAATCTCCTTTAAATTCTTTTTTTAGTTTTGTTAATAATGGCAATAGACCATTCATTGCAAAATTTATTAATGGGCCTGCATCAAAAATTAAATTTTTTACCATTTTAATATCTTTGAATAATAAATATTTTCTTTACCTTTTTTATAATTAATCTTTTTTAATAAATTTAGCATTTTTAAATTATTTTTATGGGCATGTAGGTATATTAACTTTGATTTATATTTTTTTGATAATTCTTCAAATTTTTTAATGAGTTGTATTGCAATACCCTTTCTCCTGAATTCTTTTTTTATTATTATATTAAATAAATATGAATATTTTGCTATTTTCCATATTTCAGCTATTAATAATCCAATTATTCTTTTATTGGATTCATAAATTAATATTATATAATTTTTGTTAGATAAATATTCTTTAATCATTTCTTTTGTGTAGTTTTGGCTACTATCTCCGGTTAATTCTGTTGATGAATTTAATAAGTCTAAGATTGTTTTTGAATCTTTTTTTGTTGCCAGTCTTATTTTCCCTTTCATTTTCATTTTTCAAAAACCTCTTCTGCTATTTTTATTCTTTGTTTAATTGGCATTGTTACTACAAAGTTTACATCTGCAATTCCTGTTTGTCCTGCGTATTCTGCAAGTTCCCATACTGAAATTCCAAGAACTCTTGCTGTTTGTTCCATTGAAATTCCATGTTCATATATTCTTGAAGCCTTGTTTATTCTTGCTTTTCTAAAAACTTCGCTTAGGTATATTTTTAGATTTCCTGAAAGTTTATTGATATTATTTCTTATGAAGTCAATGTTTTTTCTAAAATTATTAATATCATTTTTTTCAAGAGATTTTATTAGATTTTCAATTCCTTCTATATAATCTGAATAAAATTTTGGCCAACCTTTGTATTCCTTATAATTTTCTCTTTCTATTAATTTGCTTAATGAATAAATTATAACTGCAACAGAGATAACGTCTGGATCCTGGTCTATTGAAGAAGAGTGAACAACTTCATTGCTCAGATTTTTTATTTTTACATAATCCTTTTTTTTCAATGAAGCTTTTACTTCTTTCAGAACATTTAAAATATGACCTCTTTCTTCCATGGAAGGAAGAGCTTAGATAATTATATAAATGTTTTTAATCCGGAACAATGAATGAAGTTCCTATTTCTTTTTTTAATATTTCAATCATATCTGGGCAGCTTTCAAATATCTCCTCTGTTTCCTGATTGATTTTTTCTTCTAAATCTTGAGCACATTCTTGTCTTGGCTTTTTTATTAAAAGATCATGTTCATAGCCAATATGGAGCAATTCATGTATTAGGGTTTTGAGCTGTTCATCAATGGAATCATTCTTGTTTATCATTATAAGGGGCCTGGATTCAATGTATGCTAATGAGCCCCTAATATAACTTTCATTAAACCATCTAGTAATTTTTCCATTATTTTCTTTAAATATTCTATAGCCTTTTTCAATGGTGGATATGTTCATTTATTCTCTATAGGTTAACTATTTAAATTAATTATTGTTATTTTAATTATGTTAATAATACTTGATACAAATTTTTTGATTTATTGTGCAAGAGAAAAACTAGACTATGTTGAAGATATTGGTAAATTAATCAATGAAGGTTATGAACTTGTTGTTCCTAAACAGGTTATTAATGAGCTTGAGAAATTGAAAGAGGATAAAACAAAGAAGGTAAGCGGTAGGGATAAAGAAGCTATTTCACTTGCTTTACAATTGCTTGGGGTTAATAATGTAACTATAGTTAAAACTATTGGAAAAACAGTTGATGAGTCTATTATTAATCTTTCTAGGAAAAACAGTAAGAATATTGTTTGTACTTTAGACAGAGAAATGAGGCATATTCTTGGTAGAGTTATTCTTGTGAATAGGGGTAAGAAATTGATGTTGACAAAGTAAAATACATTGTATATTGTTTTTTATCAAAAAATTTATAAATAGACTATCTTCTGGATAAGTATGCCTATTAAAGTTGACTCATTAGAATTCATGCATAGTTTTTTAAAAAGACCTCCAATTGAAGAAGAGTCAAGACATTCTACACCTAACAGGGAATTTCAATCTTTAACAGATGAAAGTATTATGGAAGTAAATAGACCGATTCCATTTCAATATAACCCTTTTGGATTGCCTTTACCTTATGATGAAGTTACTGTTTCATTTAAAAGATGTGGAAGTCATTATTCTGTTGCTTTTTTAATAGATGCTAAAAGACCTGATGTTTTTACATTTAGGGGATTTGGCGAAGCTCTTGCAGAAAAAAAATATAAATTGGTTTCCATGAGTCCTGGAAGAAATGCTATGATTCTTAATGCATCTGGAGATGTTGCATTTACAATAAAAGCTGTAAACAATGATTTACTTAGATTGGTTTGCATGGGAACTGCAGGAGCACATACAAGAGATCTTCCTGAAGATCCTAGTATATTTATAAAAGAAGTTGGTACTTTGGAAGTTGTTGCTAATTCATTTTTAGAATGTCAATTAAGGTCTATTCGTGATGCAGAGGGTGTAGATGAGCTTCTAAAAGGAATGGTTTATCTTAATCCATAATTGAAATTATCCAAAAAGGTGAATTAACATAACCTTTATAAAGCATATTTTTTTTATACTTTTACAATGTTCTATATAGTTGAAGTTGAGGATTATGTAAGAGTAGAGCCGAAGTTATTTGGATTAAAGACAGCTGATGCTGTAGCAAAACAATTGCAAGAAACATATGCAAACTATCATGATAAGGAAGTTGGCGAGGTTGTTGGAATAATTTCTGTATTGGAAGTTGGCAATGGAATAATAATTCCTGGTGATGGTGCTGCTTATTATAATTCTAAGTTTAAATTAATTGCTTGGAAACCTGAACTTCAAGAATTAGTTTATTGTACTGTTGATGAAGTTACTAATTTTGGAGCTTTTATGAATTTGGGTGTTATGAAAGGAATGATACATATAAGCCAAACAATGGATGATTATGTTAGTTTTTCTAGTTCAAATTCTTTGCTTGGAAAAGATAGCAAAAGAGTATTAAAGAAAAAAGACAGTTGTTTAGCAAGAATTGTTGCAGTATCCTATAAAGGAGATTCTCCAAAAATTGGACTTACTATGAGACAACCAGGATTAGGAAAGCTTGAATGGATTAAGGAAGAAAAACAAAAATCAAAAAAATCTGAAAGAGCTGAAAAGAAAGAAGCTAAACCTAAAAAAGAAAAGGAGAAAAAATAAAAATATGAAAATTTTAAAAAATTTTCAATTGTTCGTTTTAGGAGGTAAAACTTCACATGGCAAAAGAAAAAGCTTGTAAAAATTGTAAACTAATCTATGAAGGAGATAATTGCCCTAGCTGTGGAAAGAAAGAATTTTCTGATAATTTTAAGGGAAAAGTAGAAATAATTGATTTTGAAAAATCTGAGCTTGCTCAGAAATTAAAGGTTCATAAAAAAGGATTATATGCGATAAAACTTTAATTCTTGGAAAATTATTTATAGTTGATTTTATTAATAATGTTATGTATAATACAGATTTTTTGCCTCAACTTGAAGCTTCTAGAAGACATCTATTTGGGTCCTTGGACACTAGAGACGCGGTTAGAAGAATGAATAATTATGTTCCTCCCTCAAATCTTCAAGTTCTTCCTTGTGTGGAAGATACAAATGGAGAATGGGTTCCTCAAATAGTATTGGAAGAAAGAGTTTGAATAATTTTTTATAAAATGATTAGAGTAAGGTTTATAAATCATATTATTAATTCATAGATATGGACATAAAGAAAGATTTTAAAAATGAACTTCTAAAAAGAAGAGAAGTAAGCTTTGTAGTTGAAAGCGATAAAAATCCTAGTTTTGTAGATATGAAAAAGCTAGCTTCTGAAGAATTTAAAAAACCTGAAGAAAATATTGATGTCTATGGTATCCAGGGAAAGTTTGGGAGAAATACTTTTTTAGTTAAAGCCTATGTTTATGATTCTAAGGAAGCTCTTGAAAAAGCAATACAAAAAACTGGAAAACAAATAAGAGAAGAGAAAAAAGCTGTTTTGGAAAAAAGAAAAGTTGAAATGGAAGCTAAGAAAGCTGCAGCTGAAGCTAAGAAGGCAGAATAATCAAAAGTTGTTGAGTAATATTTTTAAATTAAATTTATAAAGTATTGGTTCTTTTAATATTCATGGTGGTTAAAAGAAAAAAAAGAAGTGCTGGAAAAAGAAAACATGATTCTGTTAAAAGTGATTTAAATCTTTTTCAACATGAGATAAATAAAAATACTAGTGATGTTGAGAAATGGGTAATTGCAAGAAGGAAATTTTTTATAAAATTATTAAAAGTAGCTTTATTAGCGTTTCTTTTTTATCTATTGGTGAGGACTCTTTAATCCTTAGAAACCTTTTTAAACCTCTTTAATAGTCTTATTATATTTAATCTATAAAACTTTAATATGGCAAAAGATGCAAAGGGTAGTGGTGGGAAAAAACCTCATAAAAACAAACCTACTTCAAAAAAATATAGTAAGTATAAAATTGATGGAGATAAGATAACTAGAGAAAGAAGTTGTCCTAGGTGTGGAATGGGAGTATTTTTAATGAAGGCAAATAATAGAGTATATTGTGGCAAGTGTCATTATACTGAATTTTCTAAAAAGTAATTTATTTTAAAATGAAATGCAAATGTGGAAATCAAATTGATGTAAAAATGGCTTCTAGGGTTCACTGTAGTGGTGCTAAACTTCTTACTTCATTAACTACTATTTTAACTCTTGAATGTTTGGATTGTGGTGAGAAGTTTCAAATTCCTATTTCTAGTTCTGATTATGTAGCTAAAGAAGATGAATAAAATATAAAAGAGATTTTTTAATAGTGCTTGATTTTAGACAAGTTTGTTTTATAATCTCTTTTTTCTTAAATCGATTAAGTATGATGCTTGTGAGTGAATGATTAAAAATCACCACCTCATAATCCCACATTCCTGTGTTTTTATTATCACTAAATGTGAGATTACTCGCTATCACCCCTCTTTTATTCTCTATTCCCTTGAAGAACCTGACTTTATTAAATATAATTTTTGATTATAATCTATAATCTTATTATAAACCCGAGAAAAGCCGGTGTCATACAAAAGCATGTCTTGGCTCTTCTGGGGAAAAAGAGGTGATAGTTAATCTATGTATCCAAGCTTTTTAAAGTTTTCTATGTTGTAGTAACTTAGTAATGACAGCTCTATTATAGGGAATATACCCTATTTTTATTACTCTAGCATTGCTGAAAGAGTTTATAAGGATAATTATGATGTTAAATTCATTATAGGGGGCGATAATATGACCAATTTTGAAAAATTTCTTCCAGAAGATGAAAATGAATCAGTAGAAGAAACAGGCGGTCCTGAACCTGAAAAAATGAGTAATCAGCAGGTTTATGATGTTATAACTAGCAGAAAGCCTGATTGGCAGCAGATTATTTATGATTTAATATCTAGTGAACAGCTAGATCCTTGGGATATTGATTTGGTTCTTTTAACTAGAAAGTATTTTGAAAAAATTGCAGAGCTTGAAGAACAGGATTTTTATGTTTCAAGTAAGGTGCTTTTGGCTGCTGCTTTATTGCTTAGGATTAAATCTGAGCTTTTGCTTAATAAATATATTAAAAGTATTGATGATGTTTTATTTGGAAGAAAGGATGAGAATAAATATGTTCTTCAGAGGATTGAAATTGATTCTGATGAACTACCTCTTTTAATTCCTAGAACTCCTATGCCTAGGTTAAAGAAAGTAACTTTGGATGAATTAATGAGTGCTTTGAATCATGCAATAAATACTGAAACAAGAAGAATAAAACGAGAAGTTGCTATTAGAAGAGCAAAAAAATTGTCAGAAGTGGATTTTCCAACATTTACTCGGATTGATTTAAAAGACAGAATAAGACAATTTTATGCAAGGATTTTAACTTCACTTAAAAAAACAAAAGAAATTGAAAGACAACATAATAAGATTGGATTTACTAATCTTGCTGGAAAAGAAAGAGAGCAAAAATTAAGTTCTTTTTTACCATTATTACATTTGAGCAATTCAAAAAAATTATGGCTTGAACAGGAAAATCATTTGGATGAAATTTGGATTTATCTCTATGATTATTTTGATAAAAATAGAGATCAGTTTGCTAAGGATTTTCTTCTAGAGGATTCTAGTGAAACAATGGATTTTCCAAGTGAATTGATTGAAGATGAGGTTGCAAGAAATATGAATCTTGCTGAAAAAGAAACAGGTGAAAATTTGGATGAGGAAATAATTGAAAATGAAAAAATAAGTGAGGAAGAAGAAAAAGAAGAAATAAGAAAAGAGATTTTAAAAGAGATTGAATCTGAAGAAAAAATAGTTGAAGAAGAAAAGAAAATTGAAGATGTTAGTGGTTTTAGTGATAAGTGATTATATTCTTTTTAATATTTTTTCTACTGTAAATACTCCTGTATCTTCAGTTCTATACCTATTTTCAAGAGTTCTTTCATGTTCTGTGTCTATTCCAGTGAGGTATAGCATTGGATAAAGAAATCTAATATCTTTTGAAAAAACAAGGATATCTCCTGAAAATAATTGTTTTTTTACACCTGTAAGTATTTGGTGGTTATCATCCATTAATTCTGGCAATTCTTGATATAGGTGTTCATCAATATTAATTTCTTCTTTTTCAATTTGATAGGTTTTCGAAGTTTGGCTTTTCTGCAAAAACCAAGTAACTCCTCTTTCATCTATTCTTAAAATACCTTGAAGTCTGGATACAGATAAACCTTGTTTTTCTTTGTTTTCATCCCTTTCTCTTGATGGATTATAACCTTCGAGAACTTTTATTAAATCATATCCTTTAGTTTCTGGTGGAGATCTTCCAATAAGATAGACATTATTAGGTATCAGAAGATGATCTACATTATGGCCATGACAGCTCATTACTAAATCTCTTAATAAACTTTTTTTGGGCATATTATCTTAATGAAATTGATAGTCTTATGTTTTTATAATTAAGTTTGATATAGTATATATTTATAAAAATAGATTTTCTTAATAATATATGATAATTGATAAAAAGTTGATACGAGCCTATGCATTGAAGAATGCTTTAGAACATGATGGCAAAGCTAATCCTGGAAGTGTCCTTAGTGGATTATTTAATCATGGTTTGTCTAAGGAAGATGTACAAGAGGTTATGCCTTTGATACAGGCAATACTTAGAGAAGTTGATGCTATTTCTATTTTAGAACAGGAAAGAGAATTTGAAGAATTAAAAAGTCTTATTGGAAAAAGACCTGAAAGAGAAGGATTGGCTGAACTTGAAGGTGTGGATAAGAAAAAAGGTGTTATTATGAGATTTGCTCCTTCTCCTTCTGGACCAATGCATCTTGGACATATTTTTACAGGAATGCTTAATTCACTTTATGTTAAGAAATATTGCGGTATGTTTTATTTAAGAATTGAAGATACAAATCCTGAAAATATTGATGCTGATGCATATGAAATGATTCCTGAAGAAGCTGACTGGATATTTGGAAATGTGCATAAGTGTTATTGTCAATCAGATAGAATGGTAAAGTATTATGAACTTGCTGAAAAAATAATTGATAAAAAGTCTGCCTATGTTTGTACTTGTGATAGTGAAAAGTTTAAGGAATTAATTGATAATAGAAAACCCTGTCCTTGTAGAAATCTTTCTCTTAAAGAGCAGTTGTTAAGATGGGAAAAAATGATTGATAAAAAGGGCTATGGTGAAGGAGAAGCTGTTTTAAGATTTAAATCTGATTTAAATGATAGTAATCCTGCTATGAGAGATTTTCCTCTTGCAAGAATTAATCTTACAAAACATCCTAGGCAGGGAAAAAAATATAGGGTTTGGCCTTTGATGAATCTGTGTGTTGCATGCGATGATATGGAATTTGGTTTTACTCATATAATAAGAGCTAAGGAACACAGGGATAATGCAAAAAGACAGGCAATGATTTTTAAAATATTTAATGAAAAACTTCCTAGAACTTATTTTTTAGGAAGATATAATTTTATTGATTTGGAAATATCCTGTTCTAAAACTAAAGCTAAAATAAAAGAAGGAGTTTATAGTGGGTGGGATGATATTAGACTTCCTTTTATTGCTGCTTTGAGAAAAAGAGGATATCAGCCAGAGGCATTTGAGAAAATGATTGTGCAAAGGGGAATGAGCGAGGTTGATAAGGTAATTTCTCAGAGAGATTTTTTCAAAGTTCTTAATAATTTTAATAGAGAAGTTTTAAGAAGCAAAACAAAAAAAGCGGATTTTGAAAAAACAGATGAGAAAAAATCTAATGTGATTATTCTAATGCCTGATAATCAAAAGATTTTTGGAAAAACTAGTTTCAAACCCAAGGATTCGGAAATAGTTTATTTTGAAAAATTTGGCTATGGAAAATTCAATGGAAAAGATAGTAAAAAGTTATTATTTTGGTTTTGTCATGAATGATATTTAATAAAAATGTTTATAAATGACGAATTTGTTATATATTCAGATTTATTAAAGAGGTATGAAAGGAGGTTAAAAAATGATGTCAAAAAAAGCGCAGTCTGAAATTATAACTACTGTATTGATAATTCTTCTTGTACTTGCTGCAATTATTATTGTTTGGCAAGTTGTAATGGGAGTTCTTAATCAAGGAAAGACTAGTGTTACTGAACAACAAGGATGTATTGGATTTTCAATGAATGTAGCGTTAAATACAGCTAAAACTACTGTTACTGTTATTCCAAATAAAGCAGTTTCTGCTTACAGAGTTTATGTTGCTGGTGCACAAGCTGGTACTGATGGTGGTGCATTAGGTGAGTTTGAATCTGGACCTGTTACAGTTCCTGCAGTTGCTACTGGTGCTGAAATTTCTACTGCTGGTAAGATTGGAGATCAATGGTGTGAAGGTTTGAATAAAATTACCGCACCTTAATTTTATTTTTTATTTTTTTTAATCTTTTTCTTTTTTTTAATCTCTTGAGGTAACTCTCACAAATGTTTTTTTCTTTTTCATAAGGTTAATAAATGAAGTTATTGTTTTGTTAATGACCTAATATGAAACCAACCCTTTTGAAAAGGCTTGACCCAAATTAAGACTTAACATGAAACTACCAAATGCAGATGAAATTAGAAAGCCTTCGAAGACTTTGGCAGGAGTAACTCCTATTGCTGTTATGTGTAAACCTAAGAAATGCAAGCATGGAACATGTATTTATTGCCCATCTCTTAATGTTCCGCAATCGTATACTCCAAAGAGTCCGCCTGTACTTCGTGCAGAAAGATTAAAGTATGATAGCTATGGGCAGGTGGTAAGTAGACTTAATGCATTTGAGGCTATGAATCATCCAACTTCTAAAATAGAATTAATTATCATGGGTGGAAATTTTATGGAGTTTCCTGCTCTGTATCAGAATAATTTTATTAAAAAATGTTATGATGCTCTTAATGGGAAGAAAAGTAAAAGTCTTGAGGATGCTAAAAAGAAAAATGAAAAAGCAAAACATAGGTGTGTTGCACTATGTATTGAAACAAGACCTGATACATGTTCTGACCTTGAAATAAAAAGAATGCTTGAGTTTGGCTGTACTAGGGTTGAATTAGGAGTGCAGTGTTTAGATGATAAAATTTACAAAAAAATAAATCGTGGACATGGTGTTAGGGAAGTAATTGATGCAACAAAGAGATTGAAAAATAACGGATTTAAGATCGGTTATCATATGATGCTCGGACTTCCTGGAAGCAATCCTAAGGATGATTACTCTATGTTTAAGAAATTATTTTCTGATGAAAATTTTAAACCAGATCAACTTAAAATTTATCCTTGTCAGGTTATCAAAGGAGCTGTGCTGGAGAAATGGTATAAACAAGGAAAGTATAAACCATATTCTCAAAAACAAATAGAGAAGCTTCTTGAAAAAATAATGCTTATTGTTCCTAATTATTGTAGAATCATGAGAATAATGAGGGAGATTCCTCCTGATTATTTAACAGCTGGAATTCATAGAATTGATTTGAGAAGGGATTTTGAAAGTGCTTTGAAAAGTTCTTCTATGAAAGATAAAATTAAAGAAATAAGGTTCAGGGAAATAGGATTTGCCCTTAGGGATGGAGTTGATGTTGATGAAAAGGTTTTTTTAAAGACAACTAGGTATGGTGCTTCTGGTGGAGATGAATATTTTTTAGAGATTGTTAATAAAGATAATATTTTATTTGGATTACTTAGGCTTAGGATTTTTAATGGGAAAGCAATTATTAGGGAGATTCATGTTTATGGAAAAACTTTGAATATTGGTGAAAAAGCAGGTGAAATAGGGCAGCATTCTGGTTTTGGAAAAATGCTTTTAATGAATGCTGAAAAAATTGTTAAGAAAGATGGAATTAATGAATTGAAAATAATTTCAGGAGTAGGTGTTAGAGAATATTATAGGAAGTTGAGGTATAGGGTTGATAAATATGGGTATATGAAGAAAAAGTTATAACATTTTCTTGTGATATAAAAAATTTACATTTTTAATATATGTTCAAAAAATTTTAGTTTTTATATTGGAATAGATATGGGTTTTCTTTTTTTAAATCTTAGAATTTGGGTGTATCCTATTTTTCTTGCAAGTTCTATTGCTTCCTGTAATTGGTGAGTCATGTGTTTTGTTTTATGGGCATCTGTTCCAATTGTTATTGGAATTCCCATTTCATGGGCTATTTGTAAAATCCAGGTGCTTGGATGAAATTCTATTGCTCCTTTTCTTGTGGCAGATGTATTTATTTCAATGGCAATTTTAGATTTTGCTATTACTTTAAGGGTTTTTTTAACTTCTTTCTTATACCAATCAGGATTTTCATCTGAACTAAGTTTGATTAAATCAAAATGTGCAATGGAATCTGCAAGGCCTGAGGAAGCAAGTTTTCTTAATTGACTAAAATATATTTTTGTTAATTCTTCACATCTTTCTAAAGGTAATTCTACTGGATAAATTCTTTCAGGAGTTAAATTATGGATTGCTCCTAAAACAAAATCAAATCCTTTTGAGGCTTGCTCTTTAAACCAGTCTTCTTCACCTTTAATAAAATCTAGTTCAACACCCTTGTATATCTTTAGATTTGGATTAACTAGAGTATTAACTCTGTCTATTTCTTTAAAATATCTTTTAATATCTAGTGTAGAGTTTGAATTCTTAGGAATATGATGGTCTGTTAAATACAAATGGGTTATTCCCTGTGCTTTTGCTAATTTTGCTATTTCTTCTACTGATAATTGTCCATCTGAAAAAGTTGTATGGCAGTGTGAGTTTACTAGTACCATTTTATTAAAATATAATGGATAATATGGTTTTTAAAGTTAAATCTTCTTTGTTATTCTATGACTGATGTAATTAAAATAATAAGTAAGAAAGAATTTTTGAAATCTGGAAAAGAACCAAATCAGGAAGAGATTTGGGATAATATTGCAAATCCTTGGAAAACCTATGTTGTAAAAAGACTTCCTATTGTTGAAGAGTTTCTAAATAAAGTAAGTTCTGATTTTAAAAAATCAGAAAAATCCAAAATTGCTAAAGATATTAAAATTATTGATCTTGGATGTGGAAATGGGAGGAATATGGTTTCAAATTCTAAAATAAAATATTATGGTGTTGATTTTTCTTCTATTCAATTAAAACATGCTGAAATATATCTTAAAGAGAATAAAATAAAAGGTATTTTAATAAAAAGTAGTGCTGATAGACTTGATAGAAATTTATTTAAAAATAATATGTTTGATTATGGGCTTTTCATGGCTACTTTGCATTGTATTGAAGGAAAAAAACAAAGAGAAGATTCACTTAAGGAATTTTATAGGGTTTTGAAAAAAGGAAGTGAAGCATTGATAAGTGTATGGAATTCTGAGGATAGTCGGTTTGATGGTGTTGGAAATAAAGGAGATATTTTTATGAGTTGGAAAGAAGATGGAGTTCCTTATATGAGATATTATTATTTATATGGAAGAAAAGAATTTTTAAATTTGCTTAGAAAAACTGGTTTTAAAATATTGGAATTTTATGATGCTCGTGAGCATGATAGATTTTCAAAAAAGAATTGGATTGTTAGGGTTGGGAAATAGATTTGTTATTAGTATCAACTCAAGTTTTTTAGAAGTTCATAGATTCACTTCTTTAAATTATATATACAATTAAACAATAGTATTTTTAATTTTTTTGTATTAAACCATTATGAATAGTGTGAATAATAAGGGAGATAATAAGTAAAAGTGAATATCAGTTGTACATCTGTGTCCTATAATTTATTTACAATTAAAATAAAGATTATTTATCTGAAAACTTATTTAAAATAATAATAATAATAATAATAATAATAATAATAATGAGGGGTAAATAATTAATTTAGTGTTTTGTTATTACTAGAAGCAGATATCTTATTTTAACAATATTTATAAGGCATAAATATTTTTTATATGCATGAGGTCTGAAACAATAAGACTGAAATCTGAAAGTGGAACTATTTATGAGATAAGAAGAAAGTATGAAGGAGATAAGGTTTCTGGTGAAGAATTTTTAAGAGATGGCAAGGCTTTGGATTATGCTGTTTATCTTTCTGTTGATGATGTTAATTTAGCTTATAGGCAATATAAACAATTAGTTGCTGCTAATAAAATAAGATCTGAACGTGATTTAGCTAGATTAGTTGGATCTTGGAGTGCAAAAAGATTTAGTGATAAGGGTGGAAGAGTTTTATATTTTGTTATTGATGAAGAAGAGAAAAAAGCAAGAAGAGGGGCTAGCAAAGTTATTTGTGAATATAATGTTGTTGGTGGGCAAGATGTTTCTAGAAATGGTTCTGAAAAAAAAGATGTATTGATTGTTGCAAAAAGAAGATCTTCTGGCAAGAAATCAGAGGTTCCTGTTGTTGAACCTGTTGAAGAAACACCTGCTACTGAAGGACAGAGTATTGAGGATTTTTTAGCTGGATTGAGGAAATAAATATTTTTGATGTTTATTTGTAAATCCTTTTAATTTTACTTTTAAAATTTGAAAAGGTATTGTTTTTTATGTGATGTTTTGCTTGTTTGATTAAATCCTGTAGGAAGTAAAGGTTATGATAACTTGCGAGCTCTTTTCCTACGGGTTCTTCTTCTTTTAATAAATGGCGGATGTATGCTTTGGAATAGTTTTTACATGTGAAACAATTGCAGGATTTATCTATTGGCTCTTTGGATTCTTTGTATTTATTGTTTAGGATTTTTAGTTTTCCTTTGGATGTGAAAAGTTCTCCATGTCTTGCATTCATTGTAGGAAGTCTTGAATCAAAAATATCCACGCCATATGAAATTGCTTCTAGAATTTCATTTGGGGTTCCTATGCCCATTAAATAAATTGGTTTATTTTCTGGAAAAATTGTTTTTTGAAATTTTACTATTTTCATTTCTTCTTCAAATGTCTCTCCCATGCCAAAACCTCCAATTGAATAGCCATCAAAATTAATTTCTAGAAGTTGTTGCGTTGATTTTTCTCTTAAATCTTTGTGAATTCCTCCTTGGGTGATAGCAAATAATAATTGTCTTTTATTTTTAGGAATATTTTTTTGAATTTTATCATGATGTAATTTGCATCTTTTTGCCCACATTGTTGTTAGTTCAACTGCTTTTTTTATTTCTTGTTTTGAATCTTCATATAAAGGCATTTTATCTAGACACATGGCAACATCACTTCTAATGTCTAATTGAATCTCCATGTTTTTTTCAGGAGTCATTATTATTTTTTCTCCTGAAATTGGATTTTTGAAAATAACATGATTTTCATTTGAACTTATGTATATTGATTTAGAATACATTTGAAAGCCTCCTGAATCTGTGAAATTTATTCCAGAGAAGTTCATGAATTTTCCAATGCCCCCTAATTTTTTTATTATTTCTTTTCCAGGTTTTAAAGAAAGGATAAATGCATTGGATATTGTTACTTTGGATAATTCTTCTAATTTTTTGCTGTTTATAAATTTTGGTGTTGCTTTTGTTGAAACAGGCATAAAAAAAGGTGTTTCTACATTTCCTTTTTTTGTCCTTAGTATTCCTATTCTTGCTTTTGTTTTTTTATCTTTGTGAATTATTTGAAATATTTGATTTGATTGTTTCATAGTTTAATTAAAAAATATGAGGTTATAAATCTAATTGGTTCAAATCAAATGGAAGTCTTGAAATCATTTAAATAGGGGTTAAATTTTATTTTTTTATGAAAGGCAATATTTATATATCTGGGAGATTTAATTTTATTATGAAAAAGAGTGTGCTTGGGATTTTTATTTTTGGAATATTGTTAATTGGGATGATTGGAGTTGTGGTTGCTGAAACTAATAGTACGCAAGGCAATCCTGGGTCAAATAGCTCACAGGGTAATACTTCAAGCAACACCACACAATCTTGTGGCGATGGGATTTGTACTGCTGATGAAAAAGCAGTTATATGTGTAGAAGCAACATATTCTAATGGAAGTACAATGAGTGGAGCAGGATGTTGGATGACTTGTGCTCAGGATTGTGAACCTATTGTTTGTTCTGCTCCAAATTGTGTTGGTGCATATCAAACTGGAAAATTTGATTCTAATGGATGTCCTATTTATTCTTGTCCACCTAAATGTGAAAAAGATTCTGATTGTTCCAAGAGTTGTGCAGGGGGTACAGAAAAATGTTCGGTACAAAAATGCATTAATGGACTATGTGTAAGTGGAACAACTCCTGGTGGAGGAGATATAGATATATGTTTAGATGATTCTAATAATTATTGGGATCAGGAGACTAATAAGTGTTATTCTGGATATAGTAAAGAGATAATTCTACAATTATGCAAAGATCCTGATGGAGGAAGCAATTATTTTGAAGGAGCACATACTTTTGGATTTAGAAGTTATTCTTCTGCAGAAGAT